>JAEEGK010017060.1_pt1 | contig 15879 bp, 7 predicted proteins | sample 8958771 | NCBI WGS metagenome assembly JAEEGK01 (sample SAMN16246547, study PRJNA631951) | gut metagenome | biome: gut microbiome; feature: rumen; material: SC-attached | host: Bos | place: Iran: Karaj | collected 2018-10
CCCATCTTCATTCTTTCACCAATGATGATGTTGTGGCATTAGCAAACATCTCTAGAGTGGCATCATCTTTTGAAACAAATGAAAAATTTAAAGAATACTTAGATAAATGCGCGCTTAACATTATTGATAATTACGAAGATATCGAAGCTGATATCCTCATTGAGAAAATTAACGCCGCTATTTCTTCTTTACCAGAATTAGATGATGTTAATTTAAGCAACGAACAAAAGGTCACAAACATCATTAGTAATTTGCAAGTTTATTATTATGCAATGAAAGAGAAATCCATCATCAAATATGGAGCGGAAAACCGTCAAAAATTATGGGATGACATCATTGTTAGATATAGCGATAAATTAGATGATATCAAATTTGAAAAACTACAATCTTTAGTTGCTTCATTCCCTGTTACTGTCACTTCCGAGAATCTTAAAGACACGATTTTCTCTTTAGTGCCTAGTGAGATGATCTATGAATATTTTGAAGACAAAATAGAAGATATAAGAACAAGAAAACCAGATATTTATAATTCTTTAGTTTCTTGTAAAGACAACATTGATAATATCAGAAGCCAAGTTGATGTCTTTAAACAAGAACAAAAAATACTAGTCGAAGATTTAGAATCGGCCAGCGCGATTAATTATCGCATCTATTATTTAATCGATAATCCGACAGTCGAAGATTTAGATTATGTCTTTGATATCGTGACTTCTTACGCTTCGATTAGTCAAGAAGCAAAAGCATATATTGAAGACGCTAATAAATTATTTGTCACTGCCGCTAAAGCGATTGAAGTAGCGGTAAATGCCCTTCCAGCGTTGAAAGATTTAACAAAAGAAAATTATCTTGTTAAAAGATATGACATTCTCATTCAAAACGTCTATCAAAAATATGTTCAATTAAGAATGTTATCCCCTGAACATGCAAATAATATTCCTAATTTAGATAGACTACTTTCTCTTGTTGATAAATTAGATAAAATTCAAAACCCATTAAGCGCAAAAACGATTATGAGCAAAGTCGTTAATATCAATGAAAAAATAGTGGTTAATTTTGTTGATTTATTCGCTAATTATGATTCTCGTAATTTTGATGTTACTACTAACTACGGAACCGTTGATCTTTTAGCGGAAACCGTGGAAATCATCTTTGATAAAGCGGGTGAATATAATGTTTCTATTACAATCAAAGATTTAGATTATGATGAATCCGCGACCGCATCTTTTAAAGTGACGGTAAATGGAAAAGAAGAAAAACCTAAAGGAAAAGGATGTGGTGGTTCAATTTTTTCTACAAGCCTCATCCTATCTATTGTTTCAGCCTTTGGAGTAGTGGCCCTTTATCTTAATAAGAAACAGAAGTAATTAATATGACTGGCAAAAAATTCGCGTTAATTGAAAGTTCAATAATAGTTGCTTTAGTAGCGATTTTTGCCGTGAACATCGTTATTCATCAAAAGAAGAACAACGATAATGAAACACATATATCCATGGATTATTATGGCAATTCCCTATTTGAAGGTGACGACAATTATCAAGATAATGTTTGGCTTAGAATGATTAAGGAGCAACTAGGATTTACTCCTGTTATCGATACCGCTGTTTCAACAACGGATTACGAGACAAAAATTAATATCGCTATCGGAGCTAATAATATCTCTGATATGTTTTCTATTAACCTTAATCAATTTAATAGTTTGGTAACAAATGATCAAATCTATGATGATTTAACCAATGTTTTTGATAATTATGCCTCTGACGAATTAAAAGAGGCTATGGGTTGGGAAGCGGAATTAAAACAAAATAGTCCCGCTTTTAAGAAATGGACGATTAATAAAAAATTAAAAGCCATACCTACTAGTTCTATCGATTATGCTGCTTGTCCAGTCTTATATATACGAAAAGATTGGCTAGATATCATTGGTTACGACGCTCCAAAAACACTTGATGAATTAGAAAGAATATTATTTAAATTTAAAGAAAACAATCTTGGTAAAGGACTATCAGCGTGCAAAGACATTTTGTTTTCTAATGCTGGAAGTCTTGATTTGATTTTCAACGCTTATGGTAGCTACCCAACACTATTTAAGAGGAATAGTGATGGTAGTTTAGCTTTTGGTTTTGAGGGTGAAGAGACAAAAAGAGCTCTTGATCGCATGCAATATTGGTATAGCAATGGTTTGATTTATCCCCAATTCGCTCAAACCAATAGTGAAACTATCGGAAACAAAATTGCTAGTAGTGAATTAGGAATTATCTATGGAGATATGTCTATTCCTCTTTGGAGATGCAACACTTGCGTTAGTAAATATTTGGAAAGCGATTTCATTTGTGTGCCCGCGCCAGCATTAAATGCTAATACACCCACAAAAGTGGGAGTGAAAAACACTGGCTCTGAAGCTTACGTAGTCAAGAAGAATTACAAGCACCCAGAAAGATTAATTCAAATGATGAATTTATATTATCATTCCATGTTTTCTAATGAAGGGGATTTTGAAAGATTCAATAAGTTCTGCCAAGCTTATCCCATTTGGATGGAACCAGTCGATAAAAATTACTTTAGAAGCAAGGAAGTTAAAGCGGCGATTGATAACGATAGAAATAGTGAAGTCTTTAAAGATGAAAGCATCGATTTTAAGGATGTGAACAAAGAAATTATTTCTGGACTTAAATATAACGACATTTGTGATGAAGCGAAATATTATTACCGCAACATCAGAGAGTATTTCTTATATGGCCAACAACATAATGCTGGAAATAACTGGGCATATACACGTATTTTCTATTCTTATGAAGATGAAAATGGTTTGACTATGGTTAACGGAAACAAAGGTTTTGATTCTTCTTTCAGTGCGATTGATAAATATGCGGATAATAGTTTAGTTGTGCATTCTATTTATGAAGGCGTTGATACACCATCATATTCAGCAAATAGAAGAATGATAGAAACAAAAATAGAAGAAACGATGATCAAAATAATACAAGGATCCGCTTCTTCTAATATGGATAAAGTTGTTAATCAAATATCTAAGTGGACCACTCCTGTTTTAGAAGAAATCGAAAGAGAACTACAGAATGATTGACGCGAAGAAGCAAAAACAAATGAATAGAAATACCGCGTGGACAAAGAGTTATCCGCTTCATTTGATGATACTTGTTCCGGCGTTTCTTTTAGTTCTTTTCCATGGTGGTTCATTATTAGGTCTTTTCACCGCTTTTGAAGATTATATTCCAGGAAAAGGTTGGTTTGTTTTTGGAAGTGAATTTGTCGGCTTTGATAATTTCAAGAGAATATTTGATAATCCTGATATTTGGAATGTCATAGGTAATACCATAATTATCTCTTTATTAAAGATTATTTTTGGTACGATATTCCCCATTATCGTGGCAATTTTGTTAAATGAAGTCCACTTAAAATTATTTAAAAAATCAGTTCAAACAATCATCTTTATCCCCTATTTCATCTCCTGGGTTATTTTAGGAGGTATTTTCAGTAGGCTTCTTTCTCCTGATGGTGGAACCTTACCATCAATTCTTAATTCTATCGGTATTAAATGTCCTAATTTTATTGGTGATCCAGCTTGGTTTAGAACTTATGTTGTGATTACTGCGATTTGGAAAGGAGCGGGTTACACAACAATCATCCACCTCGCATCTATTACAACGATTAATCCCAGCTTATATGAGGCCGCTTCCATGGATGGAGCGAATAAAGTTCAACAATGTTTCAAGGTGACAATTCCGGGAATGATGCCCTCGATACTACTGATGTTTGTTCTTAATATGGGCACGATTTTAAGCGCCGGATTTGATCAAATATATGTTTTGTATTCTATTCCTGTTTATAAGACAGGTGATATTTTAGATACCTTTATTTATCGTATTGCGATGGAGGGCGCAACAGATTATGGGTTATCTACTGCGGTGGGCTTATTAAAATCAATCATTTCCTTTGCCTTTGTTTTGATTAGTTACAAAATCGCAGATAAGAAATTTGGCTATAAGGTGTTGTAGTTATGAAAGATAGACATTTAAGCGTGAAAAAACCTACGGCTAGTCGGATTGTATTCCAGATTATTAATTTCACGCTGCTCGCTATTTACGCTATCTTATGCATCTTTCCTCTTTTAAATATTTTGGCGACGTCTTTGTCTTTGCCTCAATTTGCAGATGCAGGAGAAGTGTTCTTATTACCGAAAGGTCTTAATTTTGCTTCTTATTCCTATTTGTTCCATGATGCAGGATTCTTTAAATCATTAGGCAACTCTTTCTTATTGATTCTTATCGGTGTCCCATGGAATATGCTCATGACCATTTTAATGGCCTATCCATTATCAAGACCGAAACACAAATTTAAAGGAAGAAAGATTTATATCGTTATATTGTGGGTGTGTATTTTGTTCTCCGCCGGTATCGTCCCAGAATACATTTTAAGAACATCTTTGCAACTACAAGACAATATCATGGTTTTGATTCTTCCTGGTGTTCCTGCCTTTAATGTCATTTTACTAATGAATTTCTTCAAAGAAATTCCAGAGGAACTTCATGAAGCTGCGGAGATGGATGGAGCGAGTGAATTTAAAATTATGTTTAAGTTCTATTTGCCACTTTCACTTCCATCCCTTTTAACCACGGCATTATTTACCACCGTAGAATTATGGGGCGCTTATTTACCTGGTATTTTATACATGTCTACAACTGATTTGATGCCTTTGCAATCATATTTAAGACAAATTAATTTTGATAATTTCGATATTAACAGTGCGGGATTGATTAATCGTGATTTGATTTCTCAAAGCACTTTATCTTCATCTTATTTGTTTGTCTCGGTGATGCCGATGCTCGCACTTTATTTGATCTTACAAAGATACTTTATTAAAGGAATTTCTACCGGAGGTGGAAAAGAATGATGAACAATATTTATTTTTCAGAAAATAGATCGATATTTATAAGCGATGTGGAAAATGTTTTTTCTTCTTCCCCATTTTTGACGGAAATAAAAATTTATGATGGACCTTATACTATTGAATATATAAACGAAACCTTCTTTACTCATATCGAAAGCAAAGTTCAAGGAAATGTCGTTATAGATATATTTGAATATCGAGGAATTATTATCACTAGATTCATTGAAAATATCAAAAAATCATTTAAAACCTATGTAAAAATTGAAAATAAATCGAAAAAGAAAATTAGGGTTTGTAAATTAACTTCCCTCTATTTAAATGGTGTTTTTAAAAGTATAGATGATGCGACAATTAATAACGATATCGTTCATTATTTCCGTTCCTCTTGGTGTGCGGAAGGACAAAGATGTTCTAAAAACCTCAATGAATTATATCTACCCATCGTCAATAATCGCGATTCGCAAACTTATTATGATTTTATAAGTGAGACATCCTATTCCACAGGAACATATTTTCCAACGTTTTTCTTCGTAGATAGAAATAACAATAATACCGTTGCTCTTTTAATAGAACCAAAAGGTAGATGGCAAGTCCGATTAGCGTATATTCGTAAACCATATTTTGAAGATAAAACATTGAGTATCTCTACGTTTACTGGAGCTTATAACACCTGTGATTTCTACGTGGATTTAGAAGAGGGTGAATCCTATCAATCCATAAACAGCGTTTTTTCTATCGGCAAAGATATTACCGAAAGTTTAAAGAACATTAACGAATATAAAAGAAGCAAAAGAGAAAAGAATCAAAATCTAGTCATATTTAACGATTATATGAATTGCTTATGGGCTAAACCAAATAGCAAAAACACCATTCCTTTAATCGATAAGACTAGTGAACTAGGTGTCGATGTTTATTGCATGGATTCTGGTTGGTATAAAGTTAATAACGAAAGTGATTGGTTTGGCGTTTTAGGTGATTGGGAAAAGAACGATGATCTATTTATCGGATTTGGCCTAGAAGGAATAATCAACCACGCGAGAAGCAATAATCTTAAATTCGGTCTATGGTTTGAACTTGAAGCATGTACACCAAATTCTATCGCAGCAAGAAGAGAAGAATCGTGGTTTTTACATCTCGATGGCAAGAGGATACTTGAGAAAAACCGTTATTTTTTCGATGTGAGAAATAAAGAAGTAAGAGAATATCTCGTCAACAAAGTTTATAAGTATTACAAAATGGGAATCCGCTATATCAAAAACGATTATAATAGCAGTTTTTATGGTTGCGATTCATCTAAAGGGGGAAAGATTTTCGGATTAGAAGAATATATTGATGGTGTTTCTACCCTTTATAAAGAAATCAAAGAAAAATGCAAGGGTTTAATCATTGAGAACTGTGCTTCTGGAGCGATGAGATCCGACGAATTATTACATGAGAATACTTTTGTTCAAAGCTTTTCCGATTGTGAAGATTACATCCGTTATCCATCAATTATCAAAGGTTCCCTCGTTAATGTCCTCCCAGAACAATTAGGTGTTTGGTCAGTTATATATCCATTTAAATTAGATTTTAACGAGAAGACCTTTCCGACTAAGGAATATATCCAATCACAACTTGATGGAGAAAGCACCATCTTCTCTTTAGTGAACGCCTTTATGGGAAGAATGTATTTGAGCGGAAGATTAAATGCTGCAGATAAAAAGAATTTAGAACTCACTAAAGAAGCCATCGATTTATATCACAAATATTTTAATTTCATTGCTAAATCGAACCCGGTTATCAATGAATCAAATAATTATTTTAAAAAGGAGGGGATAATCGTCCAGGAATTAGAATTTGAAGACAAATCGCTTCTTGCTGTATGGCATTTAGCAGGCGGGGAAAACACTTATGTGGTTAACGCGAAAGACGTTAAAGTGGTTTTCCCGAAAGATGATTCTTATAATCGCGGAATCATTTCTCAAAAAGGTTTATATCAAACAGTCCTTAAACTTGAAAAAGATTTTCAAGCCAGACTATTTGAAATAAAAAAATAAACACTGGTTTTAGAACCCACATCTAAAACACCATTTATCTAATACGAAAGGAGCTCTTTATGAAATTAGGTAAAAGATTATTTGTCCTCCCATTTCTATCATTAGCAGCAGCGGCAATGGTGGCTGGTGGTGCAGGAAAGCAATTTGTTGGTGCTCAAGCCGAAGGTATTGAATACCATATCGGTGATGAAACATACGTACTTTCTGAAGAAGTAGAAGAATACGATCTTTCTTTAGAAGGTGCACTAACTTCTAGATGGGGACGTCAAGCGGCAACATTGACATTTGACCAAGGCGTCAATAAAGTTGTCGCATTCCAACCTATTAATGGCGTGAAAACTCTCGGTTCCTATCACACAAAATTTGATTTAACATTCCAAACACCAAGCGCAAACTGGTTTAACATGATGTTAAGACAAAATAGCGGCGAGAACCCAGATGCATATGCTACAACCGCTGATGGAACAATCGATATTGGCCCACGTAATGGCTTTGAGCTATTTACTGCTGATAATGGTTTCCAAGTTTTCTACAATGTCAATGGTGAAAGAACTGCTATCGGATGGTTTGCTTATGATGCAACAAATCGTTGGGCAGAAGAAAACAGAACCTACACATTCGAGATTTGGATGCTTAATTTAAATGATGGTTCCGTGCAAATTAATATCGATACAAACGGAACACGTTCGTTTACATTTAATACATCTTCTAAAGCCACAGAACTCGCTGGCAAAGAAATTATCAAAACTGGATCGATGAGATTCGCTGGTGAATTTGATAATTTATCTAGCATGGCGTGGACATTAAAAGGTTATGGTGCCTATGTCTTTGAAAAAGACACTTATGAGCTCGAAGATAGCTTAACCGAATGGGATATTTCCAAAGATTTAGCTATTGCTTCTAGATGGGGTAACCAAGCCGCGACTGTTGTTTACGAAAATGGTAAATATATTTCTCAATCTCAACAACCAATCAATGGTCTAAAAACCATGGGTTCTTATCACACCAAATTTGATCTTGAATATCATAACGATGGCGGTAATGCCTTCAACATGATGTTAAGACAAAATAGCGGTACCTTAACTCCTACAAATGGTGGTGAAGGTTTAGCGGACATTGGAACACGTACTGGCTATGAAATTTTCACTAGCGACAATGGTTTCCAATTCTTCTATAACGAAAATAACGCAAGAACAGCCCTCAATCCTGGCTGGTTTGCTTATGATACTACCTCTCACTTCGCTGGTGATGGCACTATTTATACATTTGAAATTTGGGTATTAAACTTAAAAGATGGCACAGTCCAAATCATCCTTAATGTTAATGGTGATACCAAACTCAATTACAATTCCGCTAACGATCCAGCAATTACCCCAATTAAAACTGGTTCTGTGAGAATGTGTGGTAGTTTTGATGATTTACTTGGTAAAGGTGTTACCCTTCAAGGTTATGAATTAAATGCCGATGCATATCCATATACCATTTCTGGTGATTTACCAACCACAGTAGAAGTTTTAGAAGAAGTCAATTTTGGAAATACTGCTCTTAAAACTGAATATGCTGCCTTCTACACTCTTTCTAAATTATCTGGTAGTGCTTCTACAAGACAACTTGGTGAAACAGATTTATTCTTAGACGTTCCTGGTGGAAAAGTAGAAAAGATTAATGTTGTCGCTACTGAAGGCGCAACATATGCCATTAAAGAAGGATATAAGGCCGAATACTTAGTCAATGATACTTTCGCTGATGACTTAGTGTTGGTCAAGACAGTGGGAGAAAACAAGAAAGAAGTAGCGGTTTTAGCTTCTGAAGTCAGTGGATTTGATTCTTCCACCAATGGTGTTAAAGAATTAACCGTCTCTTTAGCCGGACAACAATTAAAGGTTTCTATTAGAGTTATCGAATACGTTATCTCTGAAGAAAGTAAAGTTGAGTATGTCCTCGATGAAACATACGTTGATGGTGACATCGTTTTAAATACCGTTTGTGGTGATGATGTGGTCGCTACAGAAATTACTTCTGATGACATTACAAGCTTTGACACTTCCGCACTTGGCACAGCGACAATCACATTTGTTAAATTTGATAAAGAATTTACACATGTTATTAATGTTGTGGAATCCCAAACAGATACTTCTGAATCTGAACCAGGGGACACCTCTGAGTCAGAACCAGTTACTCCAGGTGATTCAAGTGAAGAACAACCAGCCAAGAAAGGTGGATGCGGTGGTAGCATTATTGGGACATCCGTAGTTCTTTCCTTATTAAGCTTAGCTGGTGTTACCGTTTTAGCTTTAAGAAAACGCGTCTAAATACATAATTATTTGGGACTGTTCTAATGTGGGATGAACAGTCCCAATCTTTTGGAGGTAATCTCATGAAAAAAATCTTCTTAGCTTTATGTTTGTTAATTCCAAGTTCTATTAGCTTGATTTATAAAGGACAAAATAACGCAAGTTTTAAACAAGCTCTCGCTAGTGAGCAAGAGACCTTAAATATCATCGATAAAAATGAGATGTATACAAATGCTAACACAACCATTGTTGGCAATGTTTTGAAATTCGGTCCTTCTATAGGCGCTTTTGTCTCTTATAAATCAAAGAAAACATATGACAACCTCCACATGGAATTTGATAGTTCCTTCAGCCCTAATTTATCTCCAGATTGGCAAAGAGTCATTTTAAGAGCGGATGAGATTGATGATAGTTTGCATGGAGAAGTTAATGGCTATTTTGTCTCCCTATATAAAGATAATTATCATTTATATAAACAAGAACAATTTGGATCTTATATTTCTTTAGCAAACGCTTATTATCCGGAAACATGTTTAAATGAAGATAGGAATAACATCTATACTGGTAAGTTCTATCATTTTTCATTTGATTGTTATAACGATGGTAATTCTGTTGTTATCAAAATGGACATAAATGGTAGTAATGCTTTTACTTATATTGATAATGGAGCAGCAGGCAAGGGTACGCCTCATTTAAGAAGTGGATACGCCGGGCTTTATATGAATTCTACAGATGCATCGTGGATTATTAGAAGTGAAATGACTGATAGCACCTTTAATGAGAACATCTTTTTAGGAAACGAAGATATATATGACACCGATAGCACCGCTTTAATTAAAAGAGGAGAAGTGGAGTTAAGTAATAATCAATTTGCTTTGGTTAATCAAGAAAAAAGTATTGCCCAAGCGAAGTTCACTTATAACACTAAACAATATGGTAGTGATGATAAAATTTTCTCTTTTGGATCATTTGCTTCTAAAGGAAATGCGAAAAATTACGTGGGTTTTGATGGGGTATTAACTGATTTTTATAAGAATTCTATTGTCATTAGACATCAAAATAACGTGAAAACTGCGATTAGTTTTGCTTCTAATTTAAACCAAGATGTAGAAATAAAATACGTTTCTTTCTTTGTAGCAAATTTGACTTTTGTTGCTATCAAAGTTCAAGGCTTGTGGCATGTTTTTGATTTTGATACAGTCAATAAAGCTTCGGGTTATGTGGCTTTATTTGGACACGGAAGTGTAACGCTTCACGCTAATAGCGAGCCAGATAGGAATTTCCGCGTTTTATTTATTGGTAATTCGATTACAAACCATGGTCCTAACCAAGATTTAAATTATCATATCGGTGCAACATCAGAATCATGGGGTATGGCAGTTAGCGATCCGCAATATGATTATGTTCATCGAACTGTTAATGTTATTAGAAACGTTCCGGGATATGAAGAAACGGAATTTATGGCTATTAATGTCGCCAACTGGGAACACGATATCGCGTTATATGATTACGCTAATGTTTATCATGCTGGTGCAGAATTTGAAGCGGATTTAATAGTGGGTAGATTGGGTGAAAACGTCACCTCCTCTCCAAGTGCGATTCATTTTGAATACTATTACAATCAATTATTAAATTTCTTTAATTCTAAAGGCACGGCCAAAATTGTTTTGACAACGAAATATTGGGGGAGTGCGAACCACTTAAAAGATGATTCAGTTGACACGGGTATTATTAATTTAGCAAGGCATCATAATTATCCATTAGTGAGATTAAATGATTTGGGAAGCACTTATGCTTCGATTAATAATGCTACCGCGGATTATGATTATTATCATTCTTTAGAAGGCAGTGCTCCTGGTGGTTTATCTTGGGCTGATGAATATGATGGTTGGACTGACGGGGTTAAAGAACACCCGGGTATGGTGGGTCATAAGAATATAGCTGCCCGTATTTCCGAATGTGTCACAAGATTATTAAAAGGTGAAAATGCCTTTGTTAATACGTTAGAACCAATAGATGAGAATTTATATGTGGAATATAGCACCTCCTCTATTAATCAAAATGAAGATGGGGCTTATGATTATCGAAGAACAACTACCTTTAAGACTAGTGTAATTACTGATTTTTCAAAATATCATTTCGCAAATAACTATATACCTTTTAAAGGATATAACATTGAAACAGATGGCGTTGCTTATCGTTATCAAATGACCTTAGAAGAAGATACTACAGCGCCCCTTACTTATAAGTGCTATACACTGGACAATAGTGGAAGTAATTTAAAAGAAATAAATTGTATCAATAACGCCGATTCCTATCGTGATGGGTATTTAACTATCGATGGAAACGTTAATAAAATACTCATCATATGTGTGGAATATAATCTATCAAAAATATTTCCTGCGAATATATTTTCTGATGCGAAATATAGTGCGATATTAAATTTTGTTAATCGAAATAATGAAAGGTTTGTCGTTGATTTATCATCGATGCATTCAAGATATCTCACATTAACTAAAGAAGTGTTTTCAATCTTTATTGCCAGCGGTAAAGATATAGAGATAATTCTTAATGATGGTTCTTTCATTATTGAAAGAAAAACATTTGAAGCCATTGCCTCTATGAATGAAGATTTGACTTTTACATTAGAGAAATTAAATTCGAATAATGATATATCCAATGTTAGAAATGTTATTGCTAAATACTCGGGCATTTACGAAATAGAAGATTCTATTTATGAGGTGAAAATTACTCATAATGGAAGAAATGGTGATCCTCTATATGTAGAAAAAGGAATCAAAGTAATAATTGATAAAGCACTGACGGATGAGCAAGTTAGAAACTTGGCCATTATGAGTGCGGCCTTACCCGCTATTGGAAATGAAGTTACCAATATCGGTGTTTTAGATAAAAATCAATCATCTTATTCTAACGGGCAATTAACCATTAAAATGAAAGATTTCTCCCAAGATATCTTTCTCACAATGAGTGAACATAAGGAAGGTATCGAATTAAAAGGAAACTTTAAAACTGAATATAAAGTTAACGAAGAATTAAATACAAATAAAATGACTCTTGTTTACACAAATCTTTTAGGAGAGAAAAAGAATATATCTGTGAGCAAATACATGATAGAAGGTTTTGATTCTTCAAAAGTGGGAGAAAACAAAATCACTATCACCTATCGTGGTTACACTATCGAACAAACATTAATCATTAAAGCCGCTGCTAAAAAAGGTTGCGGGTCTTCTATACCTAATATGGGTTTATGGCTGAGTATTTTTGCTTTAAGTGGTGCATTAATCTTTATTCGGCTTAGAAAAAAAGCCAAGGAGGAAAGATAATAATGAAGAAGATACTAATTGGATTACTACTTAGTGCTTTTCTCTTTAATTCCGCAGTGGTGACTTCGCCAAAGTCTTTAAATGCTGAGGAGAAGCATTCATATAGCGAAAGTGATAGAGATATTAAAACTGGTTATTTATTAAGAGAAAATTTCGTTGTTTATCCCGCGGCGACATCTGGATGGGAAACAAAAAATATGATCAGGGGTGTTAACCTTGCTTTAGGTGATGTGATATCTTTAAATACCTCAATCCCAACATATATTAAGAAGAACTTTGTGTCTCAAAAAGAAGAAGTGGTGATGGACCTCACTTTAGCTTTGGCTAGTGATATTAATTTTGGCTATATTACTCTTCTTGGACATAAAGGTAATAAAGAAACTAGAGGTGTTCTCCTTTCAGTGGAGAATAATGTTGTTAAATATGTCGATCAAGAAGGAGATAAGGTCGAACTTACCACTTTATCTTTTGATAATGATACAGGAATAAGAATCATCGCTAATGCTTCCAAAAATAGTGCCTCCGTAGAAATTAACGGCGAAGCATTAGAAGAATGGACTGATTTGTCATTAAATGAAAAGGTTAGTGATTTATCGGGAATCCAAATTGGTTTTGACGAAGAAAATACCGGTGGTTTTAAATTAAAATCACTAAATATTCGAAAGGGATACGCTTTGTATGAAGATTTTGAAACAGTGGGTTATGTTTCCAAAGCGAGTCCTGATTATGATTTCAATAAAATGAACGGTGTTTTTGTTAACGCGACAGTTAATGACCACACCACACAAAATGATAACAATTCATTGGCCCCTCTTTGTTTTGATGATGATGATTCAACGTATTGGGAACACAATAAACAATACGCGATTACCAAGAATGTTTATTTTATGATTAACTACCCACAGGTAGTGTCTGTTGATACTTTGAAGATTAAATTCGCTTCTTATTATAAAGGTTACCTCGAATTTAGTATTTGCACCCCCTCTGGTTCTTGGAGAGCGATACATGATGCTTATCGTTTCGTTAGATTTGAAACGACAAATGAGAATAATTACACCATTGATGTGAATCTTGATGTTCCTCAAACATTTACGATTTTAGCTATTGGTTTTACCGTCGGTGATGATGGATATGATATTCCTGGAGGAGAAATCAAAATCTCCACAATTAACGCTTTTTGTAAAAATCCTATTGAATACGATATTAATACCTACCCAAGCCACTGGGCAAAACAAGAGAATACTAACTCTACCGTCAGTATTGTTTCCATTTCTAATGACAAAGCTTTGCAACTAAATAACGATAATGGCCTTAAAGGTTGCTCAGTGGAAACACCTGTTAATATTGAGGGAGATGTGACATTAGAATTTACCGCTTCATTTTCTAAAGCTAAAAACGGCAATAGAATTGGCTTAGTTAATCAAAATAATGATTTTTTAGGAATTGAAACCAAAGATGGCAAGTTGCAAATATCTATAACTTGTAATGAAAAAACACAATATTTCCCTATTGTGAATGAAGAACAACATCTCGATGATTTAAAGACTGATTTATGGAATAAATTCACCTTCTTTATTCATAAAGAAAGCAATGATATTAGATTAGATTATAATGGATGGACACCGATAGATGGTATCATCCTTCCCGAATCTTTGAAAAATAGTGTTTGGAAGAAATTTATCGCTTCTACTTCAACTAGCAAAGGAACAATTTTATTAGATTCTATTCAAATTTATAATTCGTTAGAAGAAAGCAATGTTCCTGATATTATCCCTTGTGACACTGGCGACATTACTTTATCTATGCAAGTCTGTTCTTTATGGAGAGAAGGATCTCATACCGGATGGCACCTTTTAGATAATGAACAATCCTATCATAAGCAACCAATCCTTGGATATTATGATGAAGGAACCCCCGCTGTTTCCGATTGGGAAATAAAAATAGCAAGAGAACATGGTATTTCTAACATGATGTTCTGCTGGTATAGAAAAGGGAATGGACCGATTAAAACATCCAATTATTCCGACGCGATTTGGGATGGGTTATTCAAGTCAAAATTTAGAGATAGTATGAGCTTTTCCCTCATGTTAGAAAATGCCTCTTCTAATGTGATTAATAGTTATAGTGACTTAATAGAGAACATCATGCCTTATTTCATTGAAACATTCTTTAAAAACCCCAATTATCAAAAAACAAATGATGGCAAACCTATTCTTCATATTTATATTGGCGATTTTTCCAATTCCATCGGGGATGCGAATAGTGATGGTAAAACAAATAATCTAGATGTGGTTTTCGCTATTAACAAGATGAAAGAGATGTGTGTTGAAGCTGGATTCCCTGGTTTATATGTAGCTGCAGAACTAAGATTGCCAAGCGCGACCAATACACAAAAGCTAGAATCCTGTGGTTATGATGGCATCTTCTCCTATACATGGGCGAGCGGTTATTATAATGTGAGTGATGATTTTACTCTTTCTTATTCTAAAAATGCGATAGAGACACAGATGAATGCGGCTAACAATATGAAAGTAATTCCTTCTTTATCTAAACAATGGGATCCCAGCGCTTGGATGAACTGTGGATTCAATCCAGAAGGAGCGACTTATTTGTACGATTTAGAACATTATCGTCAATTCGCATTATATATTAAACAAATTGCTTCCGTTAATCCGATTGATGATTCGGGTACAAAGATGGTTATGCTCGATAACTGGAATGAATATTCAGAGGGCCATTATTTGATGCCAACATATGGAACACCATCATATAAAGACGGGCATTATGCCTATGGATATTTGGATTTACTTCGTGAAATATTTGGCATTGGAGAATATGAACATGTTGATTATTATCCAATGGAAGATGGCTTTGGTGTATATGATACTTGGTATCCTATGTCTTGGAATGAATTTGTTTCTAAATATTTAGAAGAACACGGAGAAGTGATTGATAATTCTATAAGCGAAACAGGTTATGTCGATTGGGAAATCGGTTATAACACATGTGGTGGTGAGACAATCTTTGTCAATGATTTAGAAAAATTAAAAGATGTACAAAACGCGAATCGAATAGTCATTTCTAAACAGGTTTGTCGATCATTAAAGAATAGTGGCGGAGATTTAATTTAAAAAATGCTTAATGGTGTGATTGAAATTAAAGCGAACGAATTAAAAAAACTTGATGACATGAAGACTTTTGAAATTGTCTTAAATCAAAGAAATGATATTTCTAATACGATTAATGAATTAACATTAGATAATATAAAGTTTAATAGATGCTCATAGTTTGACTATTCC
>JAEEGK010017061.1_pt1 | contig 15878 bp, 10 predicted proteins | sample 8958771 | NCBI WGS metagenome assembly JAEEGK01 (sample SAMN16246547, study PRJNA631951) | gut metagenome | biome: gut microbiome; feature: rumen; material: SC-attached | host: Bos | place: Iran: Karaj | collected 2018-10
TTCCCCGGAGCATTGGCCCTCTTTTTTGCTCCGGGGAATGCGCTTTCGGCTTCCGGCGATAAGAGCGGGGGTCCTATTGTCAATGTAGATAGACTCACAGCACTACACTATTTGCACGGGGATGCCATCGTGCTGCCGGAAGACGCCCCCCTCGGGGAAGTCACGATCGCCTACGAAGGCCACGCCCTCGGCCCCGGCAAGAACCTCGGCAAGCGCTGCAACAACCTCTACCCCAAGAACAAACGCATACGAATGGATATCCGATGAAAAGAACCCTTATCCTCCTGCTAGCCCTGGTCCTCCCGATCGCAGCATCGGCCCAGGAGACCCTTTCCCAGAGCGAATTCCTTCGCCGATACACCAACCTCGTGGACCGCGTAGGGCCCGCCGGCCTCGGCGTGGAGACCCACCTCAACAAGTGGGAAGCCGCCTGGCCCGAAGACCCGCAGCTGCACCTGGCCAGGTTCCGCTTCTGCCTCGCACGCAGCCAGAGTTCCCACATCGAAGACATGACCGTGGACAAGTATCTGGGCCAGGCCCCGCTCCTGCCCATGACAGATTCCCTCGGCAATAAACACAACTACTATGAGGTCATCGACTACGATGACGACCTCTTCGCCCAGGCAAACAGCGCCATCGGCCAGGCCATCACCCTCGAGCCCTGGCACCTGGACTACCGCATGGCCAGGATCGACGCCCTCATCGCCTACGAGAAAGACAAGCCCGAGATGGCCCTCCAGGAGCTGAAAGCCCTGGCCGACAAGCACTACAAAGAGCATCCGGTCTGGGCATACGAAGGAATGGACGGCGTCACGGAAGAGCAGTTCCGCGCCCTCATGCAGGACTACTGCGTGAGCATCTTCCGTCTCGGCAGCGAGACATCGGCCCAGGCCTTCAAGGCCCTGTCCGAGCACATGCTCACCTACTGCAAGGACGAGCCCCTGTTCATCGACAACCTGGGCAGTTACCACCTGGTCCGCAAAGAGTACAAGCAGGCCCGCAAGTACTACGAGCAGGTCCTCAAGAAGCATCCCGGGGACATGACCGCCCTCAAGAACAGCATTCTCATGGCCCGCACCATGAAAGATGTGAAACTGGAGAAGAAATATCTGGCCCTGATGGCCAGGAACGGCGAAAGCGAGACCGACCGCATGAGCGCGCAGGCCCGTCTGGACGCCTACAACACTAAGAAGTAAGTCCCTTCAGATATTGGTCGAAGGCTTCCTTATAGCCTTCCGACACATGCAATAACGTGTCTCCGACTCTCAGGTCTCCCTGGGCGGAGACACTTGTTATTTGCGGGAGATTCACGATGAAGGAGCGGTGGATACGCATGAAGGATTCCTTCGGGAGCATGTCTTCGGCGGCCTTCATGGTGAGGTGCGTCACCAGCGGCTGCTTCTGCGAACGCAGGTGCACCATCAGGTAGTCCTTCATTCCTTCGACATAGAGGATATCGGCATATTCCACCTTCCTCAGGACGCCGTCGGTCTTCAGATAGACCCAGTCCTTTTCCTGCTGGACGGCCGCGGCGGCGCTTTCTTTCAGCGCGAACCATTCCCTGCCCTTCTGCACCGCCTCCAGGAACTTCTGGTAACGGATGGGCTTGAGCAGGAAGTCCAGCGCGCTCACCTCGTAGCTCTCGAAGGCATACTGCTTGAAGGCCGTGGTAAAGATGACGCGGGTTTCCGGCGGGAGCATGCGGGAAAGTTCCAGTCCGTCCAGGTCCGGCATCTGGATATCCAGGAATGCCAGCTCCGGAGCCAGGTTGCGGATTTCGGTCAGCGCCAGCACGGGGTCGTTGAACGAAGCCAGCAGTTCCACGTCGGGGGTACGAGCGATGTAGCCCTCCAGCATTTTCACGGCCAGGGGTTCGTCATCGACTACTATGCAACGGAGTTTCTTCACTGGATTCAGAATGAGGTTCAGAATGTCAGGACTACTTCCACGGTATATTTGCCGTCCTCGGCCTTCTGCCTGTAGCGGTAGCGGCCGGGATAGAGGAGCTCCAGCCGGCGCTTCATATTCTCCAGGCCGATGCCGGAGCCGATATGGTCGCTCCCCTGCTTTTCAAACAGCGAATTCTCGCAGATGAAGACCAGCGAGCCGTCCTCGTAGCGCATGATCACGTTCACAAAGGAAGGATAGCGGGCGTTCACACCATGCTTGAAGGCATTCTCCACCAGGGAGATGAACAGCAGCGGCGCTACCTGCACATTCCCCTGCGGAGCTTCCAGCTCCTTGGTGACGGTCGTCAGTTCGTTACAGCGCAGGGCCATCAGATCGATGTAATTGTTCATAAACTCCACCTCCTGGGCCAGGGGAACCTTTTCGGCCTCGCTGTCGTAGAGGGCATAGCGGAGGAGGTCGCTCAGCTGGCCGATGCTTTCCTGCGCCTTGTCAGGGTCGATCTGCGTAAGCGAGGAGATGTTGTTCAGGGTATTGAACAGGAAGTGCGGGTTCAGCTGGTGCTTGAGCCAGGTGAGCTCGGCCACGACCGTTTCGTTGGCGCGCATGATCCGGCGCAGGCCCACGGCGACGAGCACCATCAGGCACTGGATGAAGACGGAGAAAAGCATTCCGCCTACATAAAAGGCCCACATGCTCTTTTCGCCAAACTGGTCGATGACCTCCTGCGGGAACTCGACGGGTTCACGCAAGAACTGCCATGCCGTCCAGCCCAGGATGATGACGGCGTTGGCCAGGTAGAACCACCGGCTCCGGCGGCCGAACAGCAGCTTGGGAACCAGGCAGTAATAGTTCAGGCAATACAGCAGGAACGGAGGCAGCAGGATCTGGGCGGCTCCGATGAAGACTTTCACAGCCTGGGCCACCGAGCCCGTCATGGTGGCGGTCACCAGGGCGGGGACAAGAAAAACACCAACCCAGACAACGATCTGGGTGGTGTTGATCACAAAATTCCTGCGGTTCTTCGTTTGCATGACACAAAGATAAGAAATTTTACATTTTCATGATAGAGCCCATGCTTTCTGCCGTGGATGTACTGTTGAGCTGGCTGTCATTCTCGATGCCGCGGCGGGCTTTCTTGGCGCCGTAGTTGCCCTGCTTGCCGAAGGTCCAGCTGATCTGGAAGTTGATCTGCCGCATGGGGATGGTCGTGTTCGACTCGGAGGTGAAGCCGTTTCCGCGGGTGGTCGAGCTCATGTTCATCTCAAAGCCCTTGGCCAGCGGAAGGATGCCGCTCACGGACAGGCTCAGACGGTCGTCCAGGAAGGTTTTGGTGAGGCCGAGGGTGCCCAGCGACATGCCGGTGGAACTGCCCTGCAGGGTGACCTGGCTGCCCATGGTGATGAAGTTCGCGCTCAGGCGCAGGTCCCAGGGAAGGGTCTGCTGGCCGCCCACCATCACATTGTAGCTCACGCCCTTGTTCTGCTGGCCCAGCTCCTTGCTGGAAATGTCACTGTAGGTGAGGCCGCCGTTCACCATGATGCGCGTCTTGTTGGTGGGGTTGATCATCACGAAGGCATTGAGACCGGTGCTGTTGCTGGTGATGATGTTGCCGTAGGTGGTGTTCAGCACATTGTCCTTATAGAAGCTGTAGGAGGAGATGCCGTTCCCGGTATAGCTGTGACGGAGGGTCGTATTGAGCATGACCTTGGGCGTCACCAGGCTGTACACCAGGGAAAGGTTGTGGCTGCGCTCCACCTCGAGGTCGGAATTACCGTAAGAGAGGGCCGTCGGGTCGGTGGTATCCACGTAAGGGTTCAGGTAGGTGATACCGGGACGGCTGATGCGCATGTTGTAGCTGAGGCCGATGTTCTGCATGGCCGACAGGTTGTACTGGACGCTGGCCGTAGGGACCAGGGCGCCGTACTGCACGTCGAAACGGCCATCGGGGGAGGTAGTCACCGGAGGTACGGAGGAGTACGTCTGCCAGGTATGCTCATAACGGGTACCGCCCTTGACGCCCCACGGGCCGAAGTTGCCGGAGAGCTCGGCGTACGCGGCGCCGATGCGGTTGTAGAAGTCGTAGTCCAGGCTGGAGGCGGGGTTGAGAACGAATTCGGAACCGTTCCAGCGATAGTCGCTCTGGCTGGAGGAGTTGTGCCGATAGATGAACTTGGCGCCGGTGGAAAGGGTAAGGGCGCTGCCGAGCGGCGTGGTGAAATCGGCCTGGAAGGTGTGGTCCAGGGAGTTGGACTTACCGTCGCTCCGGCGGTCGGTGAGGTCATAGCCGGGAACGGTGGCGCCGCCGAAGGTATTCAGGGTATTGTTTACGGCGGGCGTCCCGTTGAACTGGTAGCTGAAGGTGAGGCTGCGGGCGGGGACATCGGCCCAAATGTGCTGATAGTCGAGGCCGGCCTCTATCGTGTTATTGCTGGCGACGGTGGAGGTGTTCCCGCTGTAGCGATAGGGATCCTGCCCGGGGAAGACGAGGTCGGTGGCCGATGTGCCGTTCTGGTCCATCTTCATCCGCATGATGCCTGCGGTAGCCGACAGAAGGTTCTGTGCGTCAATCTCGTAGCTGGCCGATATGTTGCCCATGAGCATGGGGAGCTTCATGCCCGTCTCGCTGTGGGTGACGGAGGAGAAACCACTGTCCTGGGTGCGCGACATGTCCATGACGGTGGAAGGCATGATTTCCTTCATGGCATTCACGTTGGCGCTCAGGGCAAACTTTCCCTTCTGCATGCTGGCGAACAGGCCGCCGCCGTAGCCGTTGGTCGAGGCCATGGCCTGCAGGGTGCCGTAGAAGCCCTCGGCCACGCTCTTGCCGCCGGTCACTTCCCGGTTGGTGGTGATGTTCAGCACGCCGCCCACGCCCTCGGCATCGTACTTGACGCCGGGGTTGGTGATCACCTCGATGCTTTTCACCATGCTGGCAGGCATCACCTTGAACACGGTGGATGCGTTCTGGGACATCATCTGGTTGGGTTTGCCGTCCACATATACTTTAAAGGAGGAGGAGCCGTTCACGGTGATCTTGTCCTGCGCGTCCACGGTGACCATCGGCACTTTTCGCAGCATGTCCAGCACGGTGGAGGTCTTGGAGTCCACGTCGTCCACCACGTTATAGATCATCTTGTCCACTTCCATCTTCACGAGCGGACGCATGGCGGTCACCTGGCCGGCCTTGAGCACTTCGGCATTGTCCTGGGCCAGGATCTCGCCCAAGTCCACCACCTCGGTCTCAGCCGGGACGGTGAAGTTGCGACGCTGGACTTTTCGGCCCATATTGTCGAAGACCATCACATAGTCTCCCGCCAGGGTAAAACTGTGGGAGAACTTGCCTTCCTCATCGGTGGTGGTGAAGGCCACCGGCTTCTCCATGTCCGGAAGGCGGTAGAACTGCAGGATGGCGGCCGGCTCCCCGGCACGCGTAAGGGAATCCAGCACCGCGCCTTTCACGGTGGTCTTCTGGGTTCCCTGGGCCATGGCTCCCCAATACAGGAAGAGGAGCATCACTACTAACTTAACCTTTTTGAGCGTTCTCATTTGTTTCCTTTTTCTAGTATTTTGCGATTTCGGAAACAAATCTAAGATAAAAAGAAAGAGGGAACTGCCGGTTTTCGACAATTCCCCCATTTTCTTCGACGAACGCCTTACTTCGCGGCGGGAGCGAGGACGTTGTGCACGGGCCAGGACTGGGCCTTCTTCAGGGTGAAGGGGGCGGCGCAGCGGATGTCATCCACGGAGGCGCCGAACTGCACATTGTACTTGCCGGCGGCGGCTTCCCAGGCACTGGAGGCCTCGTTGAAGGAAGCCAGTTCGTAGGCGCTTACCTGGAGGGTGAGGGTCTGGCTCTCGCCGGGCTGCAGTTCCCTGGTCTTGCCGAAGGCCTTCAGTTCGCGGGCGGGCTTGTCCAGACCGCCGGCGGGGGCGCTCACGTAAAGCTCTACCACTTCCTTGCCGGCCACCTTACCGGTGTTCTTCACGGTCACGGTAGCGGTGAAGCCGTCCTTACCGGCCTTCACGACGGGCTTGCTGTAGGCAAAGCTGGTGTAGCTGAGGCCGAAGCCGAAAGGATAGGAGACCTCGACGTCACGGGTGACGAAGTGGCGGTAACCCACCCAGATGCCTTCCTCGTAGTTGGTGTAGTCCACATCCTTCTGCGGCTGACGGGGACCCCAGGAGAAGCCGCGGGAGGCCGACTGCTGATAGTTGTACGGGAAGTTGGCGCTGGACGGATGGTCCATGAAGTTCACGGGGAAGGTCATGGGCAGCTTGCCGGAAGGGTTCACCTTGCCGGTGAGGACATCGGCCACGGCATTGGCGCCTTCCTGACCGGGGCTCCAGGGCAGGACGATGGCATCCACCATGTTCTTCCAGGAGGTGGTCTCGATGACACCGCCCACATTCAGGACCACGACCACCTTCTTGCCGGCGGCATGGTATGCGGTGCTCACGTCACGGAGCAGTTCGCGCTCCACGGTGGTGAGTTCGAAATCGTCGATCTGCTTGCGGTCGGCGCCTTCACCGGCGTTGCGGCCCAGGACCACGACGGCCACGTCATTGGCCTTGGCCTCATTGGCGATGGCAGCGGCGGGGATGGCAATCTCGGCCAGCTTGCGGCGGCTGAACCAGGAGAAGGCAGTGCCGCTCAGGGAGTTCTGGGCCTTGTCGTAGGCCACGTAAGCCTTATAGTAATCGGAGAGGGTCTTGTCCAGGGTGAAGCCGGCCTTGTCCATGGCTTCTTCCATGTTCACGACATAAGCCTTGTTCACGTCACCGGAACCGGTACCGCCGGCCACGAAGTCAATGGCGGAAATACCGTAGAGGGCCACTTTCTCGGAACCGGCCAGGGGCAGGGCGTTCTCGTTGCGCAGCAGGACGATGGACTCGCCGGCAGCCTTGCGGGCGACCTCGGCGTGGGCCTTCAGATCCGGCTTGTTGGTGTACTCATACCCCTTGAAGCGAGGGGTACGGACGATGTAGGTGAGCATGTTACGCACGTTGCGGTCCAGCTCTTCCTGGGAGATGGTACCGTCCTGGACACCGGCGATGATGCGGTCGATCTCGTTCTGGTTGCCGGGTTCCATGAGGTCGTTACCGGCCTTGGCGCTCTTGACGGTGCCGGCCTTGTTGCCCCAGTCGGTCATCACGATGCCCTTGAAGCCCCACTCGTCGCGGAGGACGGTGGTCAGAAGGCCTTCGCTCTGCTGGGTGTAGTCTCCGTTGAGCTTGTTGTAGGAGCTCATCACGGTCCAGGGCTGGGCTTCCTTCACGGCGATCTCGAAGTTCTTGAGGTAGATCTCGCGGAGGGCGCGCTGGGAGATGATGGCATCGTCCTCATTACGGTTGGTTTCCTGGTTGTTGGCGGCGTAGTGCTTGATGGAAGTGCCGACGCCATTGCTCTGGATACCTTTCACATAAGCAGCGGCCATCTTACCGGACAGGAGCGGATCCTCGGAGAAGTACTCGAAGTTACGGCCGCAAAGGGGATTGCGGTGGATGTTCATACCGGGGGCGAGGAGCACGTCCACGCCGTATTCCAGCACCTCGTTACCCATGGCCTTGGTCACGTCCTCTACCAGGGAAAGGTCCCAGGAGCTGGCCAGGAGGGTTCCCACCGGGAAACCCGTACAATAATACGTGTGGGTATCGCCCTGGCGGGTGGGCTGGATGCGAAGGCCGGCAGGGCCGTCGGCCAGTACGGTGGAAGGAATGCCCAGACGCTCGATCGGGCGGGTATTGCCGGCCGCGCCGGGCACATTGGCGGCGACGCCGGAAGTGACGCCGTTCACCATGGCGGCACGGGCGCCGCCGACCAGAAGGGTCGCCTTTTCCTGGAGGGTCATGGCCTTCAGGACTTCGTCAATGTTGTCTTCGCGCAGCTGGGGCTGGGCAACGGCGGTGAAAGCCATTCCCAGGGCTGCCAGAGTGATAAGGAATCTTTTCATATGGTTGGTGTTAGTTTGTGTTTCAATTCTTTGCAAAGATATACGTTTTTGTGTTCAAAAGTTTTTCTGATTTATCAAAACCGTTTCTATTTCTACATTTTACATTAACTTTGTCCTCAGACACTAAACCGACAGTCCTTATTACTTATGAAGAAAATACTCTTACTCTCCGCCACCGTACTGGCCCTTGCAGGCTGCCAGAGCGGTGAACCCCAGCTGGCCACTTCTTCCGTGAAGAAGGTTCTCAAGGCCATGACCCTGGAAGAAAAAGCACACCTTGTCATCGGCATGGGTATGGCCGGCAATGACGGCTCCTCGGCCGTCGTGGGCGCCACGCAGGACATCGTCCCCGGCGCCGCAGGTACCACCTACCCCATCCCCCGCCTCGGCATTCCCTCCATCGTGCTGGCCGACGGGCCTGCGGGTCTGCGCATCAACCCCACCCGTCCCGGCGACGAGAACACCTACTACTGCACCCACTTCCCTATCGGCACCCTCCTCGCCAGCACCTGGAACCAGGAACTGGTAGAAAGCGTGGGCACCGCCATGGGCGAGGAAGTGCATGAGTACGGGGCCGATGTTTACCTGGCTCCCGCCCTCAACATCCACCGCCATCCCCTGAACGGCCGCAACTTCGAATATTACTCCGAGGATCCCGTGGTCGCCGGCAAGACCGCCGCGGCCTATGTGCGCGGCGTCCAGAGCAACGACGTGGGTACTTCCATCAAGCACTTCGCCTACAACAACCAGGAGACCAACCGTACCGGCAACAACGCCGTGATCAGCCCCCGCGCCCAGCGCGAGATCTACCTCAAGGGCTTCGAGATCACCGTCAAGGAGGCCGATCCCTGGACCATCATGAGCTCCTACAACAAGATCAACGGCACCTACACCTCCCAGAGCAAGGACCTGATCACCACCGTCCTGCGTGACGAGTGGGGTTTCAAGGGCCTCGTGATGACCGACTGGTACGGCGGGGACAACGCCGCCGAGCAAATCGCCGCCGGCAATGACATGATGCAGCCCGGCACCGACCTCCAGTACAAGCAGATCATGGACGCCATCGCCGACGGCTCCCTCTCCGAGAAGGAGCTGGACGTCTGCGTCACCCGCTGCCTGGAGCTGATCAAGCGCAGTCCCAAGGTGAAGGGTTACGCCTACAGCAACAAGCCGGACCTGAAGGAGCACGCCCAGGTTACCCGCCAGAGCGCCCTGGAAGGCATGGTCCTGCTGGAAAATAAGGGTGTCCTGCCCCTCAAGGATGTGAAGAACGTGGCCGTCTATGGCTGCACTTCCTATGCCTTCATCGCAGGCGGTACCGGTTCCGGCAATGTGAACCGCGCCTACACCGTCTCCCTGCTGGACGGTCTCAAGAACGCCGGCTTCAATGTGGACGACAGCAAGAAGGACGCTTATCTGAAGCACATCGCCAAGGAAGAGGCCGATTTCAAGGCTTCCCTCCCCGAAGGCGACATGCTGGCCGCCTTCTACCCGGTCCCCCGTCCCTCCGAAATCATCCCCAACATCTTCGACCTGGCCATCTCGGCCTATAAGAACGACGTAGCCATCATCACCTTCGGCCGCAACAGCGGTGAGTTCTTCGACCGCACCAGCGCCGACTTCTCCCTGAACGAGGGCGAGAAGAAGCTCCTGAACGTGGTCACCAAGGCCTTCCACGCCGCCGGCAAGAAGGTCGTCGTGGTGCTCAACGTGGGCGGTGTCATCGAGACCGCTTCCTGGAAGGATATTCCCGACGCCGTACTGCTGGCCTGGCAGGCCGGTCAGGAAGGCGGCAACTCCGTCACCGATATCCTTACCGGTGTGGAAAGCCCCTCCGGCAAGCTGCCCATGACCTTCCCCGTGAACCTGATGGACGCCGCTTCCTCGGCCAACTTCCCTATCGACGCCACCGACGAGGTTTACTTCATGAACCGCCGCGAGGACGTGGGCAAGAAGGACGTGGACGTCACCAAGTATGAAGAAGGCATCTATGTGGGTTATCGCTGGTTCGACAAGCAGAACCTGGCCGTCTCCTATCCTTTCGGCTACGGCCTCAGCTACACCAGCTTCGAGTACAGCGAGCCCAGCGTGATGAACGACGGAAAGACCATTACCGCTACCGTTACCGTGAAGAATGCCGGTTCCGTAGCCGGCAAGGAAGCCGTACAGCTATATGTGAGCGCCCCGGCCGGTTCCCTGGACAAGCCCGTGAAGGAGCTCAAGGCCTATGGCAAGACCTCCAAGCTGGCTCCCGGCGAGTCCGAGACCCTGACCCTCAGCTTCCCCACCGGCGAACTCGCCTCCTTTGACGAGGAAAAGAGCGCCTGGGTCGTGGATGCAGGTATATACACCTTCCTGTTCGGCGCCTCCTCCCGTGACATCCGCTGCACGGCCGTGGCCGATGCCGCCGCCTCGGAAGTCCCCGCTCACCGCGTGCTGCTGATGCAGTAGATCAGCTGCCTGGTTTCGGGGTCGCGACGGAACTGCTTGAAGAAGTCCCACATGATGCGGGCGGTAGGCTGGAAGTTCCAGTGCCCGTAATCCATCACGGCGACCAGCTTGATAAGAGGGACGTCACCCTTGTATAGCTGACCGGTCTCGATGACGATTCCGTCGCCCTTGTTGGTAACGATGGTTTCGCGGTCCCGCAGCTGCTGGGCAAAGACAGGATCCAGCCCGAAATCCAACTCACTGATTACCTCCATGCCGTTCATCTGTTCATAGGTGTTCCAGGCGTGGAGGTAATTGTTATCCTTCCACTCATCCGGCTTGATATAAGGCACCACATTGTCCTTGGTGCCGAAGACGGAGCAGTAAGGGACTTCCACGGCGCCGCGCTTCTGAGTGGCCTCGGCCCACAGGGCGTCAAAGGTGCTGTAGCCCTTGAACTGGCCGCCGAAGATGCCGCCGGAATGGCCGCCCACGGCCGTGAACAGATAGGATTTCTTGATACCCAGGGCGGTGGCGGTGATGGAACCGGCGCTGAGGCCCTCGGCATAGACGCGGGAAGGATCCAGCTGGGGATATTTGGCAAAGAGGTGGTACAGGACGGTTTCCACGCCGTCATGGCCCATGGCCTGGTAGTTGGGCGTGCCCTGCCACTCCATTTCCACTACGAAGAAGCGGTCCTCGGCGGCCACCTGGATGAATCCGGACGTCTCGGCCTGGGTGCGGGGGTCGTTCTGGTTGCCGTGCAGCAGCACCATCACCGGGACGCTGTGCTCCGGGGTATCCTCGGCCAGCAATTCCTCGGGCCAGTATTCGTACCAGAGCTGTTTGGGCAGTTCGGCCTTGGGGCCGCGGGAATAGCCGGTGGGCTGCTCCACGATGATGCGTTTGATGCCCAGGGCTTCGCAGTCCAGGTAAGGCTCCAGTTCGTAGGAGCCGTACTGGCCGAACTTCGCGCCCTCGTAGTGCGTATGGTTGTAGTTGTTGTAGCGGTAGTTCCGGCCCAGGACCTGCTTCCAGGCATCTTTCAGGATGTCTTTCAGCGAGGCTTTCGCGTCCGGGTTCACGACTACCTTCAGCAGGGGTTCATCGGCCCGGAGTACTTTCCGGTAGGGCTTGGCGACCTGGGCGGCGTTCTTTCCGGCCACATAGGCGGGGACGGGCTGCGCTTCCTTGCCGGGCTTGCCGCCGACGGTGAGGATGTCGGCGATCTGGGCGCCGGCCTTCGGGGCGATGAAGCGGTTCACGAAGGTTGCGCCGTTCCCCAGGCCGATGACCTTGAGGTTACCGGGCCCGCGGAACTGGTCGAAGAGTTTCACGAAGACTTCGAAATCGGCCTCGGAATACCGGGCGGCGGAGGGGTTGATCACCACGGCTGTGCCGTAATTGTCGTCCAGGACGGGCTGGATGTCCATTTCTTCCAGAAGCTTCGCGGCTGCGGTCTGGTCCAGCTGCGTATCCGGGTAGATGAAGAAGGTGGGGGTGAAATTATAAGAGCGCCCTTCGGCGCGGGTGGGGCCGCCGTACTGGATATTGAACGAGGCTCTCTGGGTATGGATCACCTGCGGAATGGCTTCGCGGGAAGGCTGCGCCGCGGCCGTAAGGCAGAGGCCCAGCAGGACGGGGAGAAAGGACAGTTTCATATTGGTTATTTGTTTGGCCCAAAGATATGAAACTTTTTTCACACATGTACCGTAATATATAAGTATCGAATATTTGTACGTGTAATGAAACTTTCCCAGTTCAACTTTGACCTTCCCGCAGACCGCATTGCGAAGGAACCTACCCGCTGGCGCGACGAAGCCCGTCTGATGGTGCTGCACAAAAACACCGGTGAAATCGAACACCGTCTCTTCAAGGACATCATCGACTATTTCGGCAAAGGTGACACCTTTGTCCTGAACGACACCAAGGTATTCCCCGCCCGTCTGTACGGCAAGAAGGAAAAGACCGGGGCCGACATCATCGTCCTCCTGCTTCGCGAACTCAACCGCGAGCAGCGCCTGTGGGACGTCATCGTGGATCCCGCCCGTAAAATCCGTATCGGCAACAAGCTCTACTTCGGCGAGGACGAATCCCTCGTGGCCGAAGTCATCGACAATACCACCTCCCGCGGCCGCACCCTGCGCTTCCTCTTCGACGGTCCTTACGAGGACTTCAAGGAGGCCCTCTTCGGCCTGGGAGAGCCTTACGTCCCCGAATGGGTGAAGGAAAAGACCACGCCCGAGGATGTAGAGAACTACCAGACCATCTTCGCCGCCCATGAGGGTGCCGTGAGTGCACCGGCCGCCGGCCTGCACTTCAGCCGCGAGCTGTTCAACCGCATGATCCTCAAGGACATCGAGAAGACGTTCATCACCGTGCACATGGGTATCGGCCACTTCCGCACCGTGGATGTGGAGGACCTGTCCAAGCACCGCATGGACTCCGAGCGCCTGATCATCAGCGAGGAGGCCGCCGCCGCCATCAACAAGGCCAAGCGTTCCGGCAAGAAGGTCGTCGCCATCGGCGCCACCGTCATGCGCGGCCTGGAGACCTACGTCACCACCACGCACGAGGTGAATCCCTTCGACGGATGGACCAACAAGTTCATCTTCCCTCCGTACCAGTACTCGGTTCCGGACGCCATCGTCTCCAACTTCCACCTGCCGCAGAGCACCATGCTCATGAGCGTGGCCGCCTTCGGTGGTTACAAGGGCGTGATGGCCGCTTACGAAGAGGCCCTGAAGGAAGGTTACCGCTTCGGACCTTACGGAGACGCCCTCCTGATCGTATAATTTTTTTAGCCGATTCGGCTAAAACATATATTTTTTCGGTATAAACCGTGCAAGTTATCAACAACCTGCGCGGTTTTCTTTTTCGTATCCTATCTTTGGCGCCATGAGTTACAATGACACTTCCGTGGCGCTGTGCGCCCTGAACAAGATTTTCGGCTACCATCCCTCCCGCGCGATCGCGCTGCTGGAAGAGGTGAGCCAGCCCGTCGACCTGTTCGACGGCACCCACTTCGAAGGACTGGACCCGTCCCAGCTGGAATGGGCCCGGAAAGAACTGGCCCGCGTGGAAAGCGGCGGCTATCGCTTCGTCACCCTCCGGGACGAGGACTACCCCGCCCCGCTGAGCCAACTGCCGGACCCTCCCATCGGCCTGTATATCTACGGTTCATCGTCGCCGACGGAAATCCTGGGATTGAGGCCGATGATCGGCATCGTCGGCACGCGGGACCTGAGCCCCTACGGGCGGGAATGGTGCCGGAAGCTGGTGGACGCCCTTTCGACGGCAGCCACGCCTCCCTGCATCGTAAGCGGCCTTGCGTACGGGGCCGATGGCGTCGCGCACCAGAGCGCCCTGGACAAGGGTCTCTGCACGGTGGGCGTCATGGCGACGGGTATCGAAAGCGTCTATCCCTGGCAGCACGAGAAGCTGGCCGCCGAGATGGTCGCCCGGCCCGGCTGCGGCCTCATCACCGACTACCCGATGGAGACCTCCCCGACGGCCTCCAACTTCTTGCGACGGAACCGGATCATCGCGGGGCTCTGTTCCGCGGTGCTTGTCGTGGAATCGAAGTCCCGGGGCGGTTCGCTGATGACCGCCCGCTATGCAGTGGAATATGACAGGGATGTCTATGCGCTTCCCGGGCGTGTGGATGACGTGCGCTCGGCCGGATGCAATTCCCTCATCGCCAGCAACATGGCCCGGATCATCACTTCGCCGGAAGAGCTGGTCGGCCAGCTGGGGCTGGGTGCGCGCGTACGCGGCGCCGGCGGCTCCTGGTCTTCGGGCCACACCGAGGCGAGTTTCCGCCAGTTCCTTGAAAGGACGTTTGGTTCTGCGGCGGACGGGGCGGCTGTGATCACGGTCGGTCTCGCCATCCGGGCGCACCGCGGGGCCACGGCCGATGAATTATCGGCCCTCACCGCCCTCCCTGCCAGCGCGGTTCAGGAAAGCATCGGCCTCCTTGAGATCCACGGCATCATCACCACCGACCTCCTCCGCCGCTGCGCCCTCGCCGCCCCGTATGCGTAATTTCGCCTCCCCAGTGCGGTACGCGGCCGATACGACCAGGGCGTGGGCCAGGGTGGCAATGCGACCGGGGCCGGGAAGGAAGCCGATGCGGCCAGGGCGTGGGCCGGGGTGGGTGATGCGGGGAAGGTCCCCGCAACAAATGGGGAAGGTCTCTTTTTAAGGCCGGGACCTTCACCAACGAAAACGGTCCCCATCGCCCTCTACGGCCAAATCACTGGTGAAGGTCCCCCTCACAAAATGACACCTTCACCAAATACCCGGGGGACCTTCACCAAACAACCCCACCACCTTCACCAAACACCCCTACCACCTTCACCAAACTCAAATTAACTCATTTAACTATTACCCTCATGAAAAGAATTGTTACCAGAACTTTGCCTGGTGGAATCCTCGCGCGCGTTCAGCCCTTTCACGTCAGCCTCAAGGGGCTGGAGAACGCCGTCCTGTGCAGGGACGACCATGATTATGACACACTGGTCAAATACATCGCCATTTGTGCCAGGCGCAAAAAAGTGATCGTCATTATTTATGCAGTGGTGTCCAATCACTGCCACGAGGCTGTTCTGGCCAGGAGTCAGGCCGAGGCCGATGCTTTCGGCGAAGAATTGAAAAGAGTCTATTCCATGTGGTTCAGCAGGAAATACAGGGAGGAAAGGATTCTGCAAAAGGTTGATGCAAAAGCGATTGCCCTTGACAACGACTGGTATGTAAGAAACGCCCTTGCCTACATCCCCAACAATTCCCTGGACAATCGCTGCCCGGTCCATGAGTACAGGTGGTCCGCCTTCAGGGCCATGTTCCGCCACCACCAGGAGATGTGGAAACCGGGGATCAAGCCCGTCGCGCTGCTGAACAAACGGGAAAGAGAGGCCATCATGCACACCGGAGACCAGCTCAAGGATGTCCCCTGGAAACTGGATGAAGACAACATGCTGGCACCGGAGTCATTCTGTGACACGGAGTACCTGGAACAGGTATTCAACAACGACCAGGCCTTCTGGCTCAAAACCATCGGCACGCTCAATCCGGCCGAGATGGAGGAGACGCTCATCAACGCCCCAAGGGCCCTGCTCCCGGACAGCGAGCTGTTCAAAGAGGTGGCCGATATCAGCCGTCGCTGGTTCTCGACTGAAATCGGCCTGCTCCCCATAGAGAAAAAACTACGGCTCCTCCCTTTTGTGTGGAGAAGCCGAAAAACCACTGTCAACCAGCTGGCAAGGGTCCTGGGGCTTGAGCGCCGGTCGGTAAAAGAGGCCGTTAAAGCAAAGTCGCCGCAAGCTCTTCAGCCGAGCGGACAAGCGTAATGGCCGATGTCGCCTCAAGGACACGGTAGCCCCAGGTGACGGCGATGCCGCGGACGCCGCCGTTTTCGGCCGTCTTCATGTCGGTGCCGGAGTCGCCGACCATGACGGCATCGGCCTGGGAGACATCGGCCACGCGGAGCACCTCGCCCACGATTTCCGGATCGGGCTTTAGCGGATAGCCTTCCCGGTTGCCCAGGATGGCCACGAAGGGAATGCCCGGGAAGAGTTTGGCTACCAG
>JAEEGK010017062.1_pt1 | contig 15877 bp, 10 predicted proteins | sample 8958771 | NCBI WGS metagenome assembly JAEEGK01 (sample SAMN16246547, study PRJNA631951) | gut metagenome | biome: gut microbiome; feature: rumen; material: SC-attached | host: Bos | place: Iran: Karaj | collected 2018-10
TTTCGAGGGTGAGACCACTTATAGTATTTTCCGGCGGGGGAGTCAAGGGGTCCGGGGCAAAAAAATCTAATTTTTTTCTTTTTTTTCGTTAAAAACGGGTTGTCTTCCGGTTCTACATCATGATATTCACATTCTATTCACTATTTTTTTCAACGTCCCTTAAACAAAAAGGGACATTTTCCCTCTTTCAAGTGCATTTTTTCATGAAAATTTTTCCAAGGAGCTCTAAAAAAGGCCCTTTTAGGCAACAACAAGACGTTTTTGAATAAATTCTAGTGGGTCCGAACATGTATCCAAGTCCACTTCGGTGGATTTCACCTGCCAACGGAACCATGTCAATTGCCTTTTTGCGTAATTTCGCGTTTTTCGCTTAACTTCTTCCAGGACATTTTGCACCTGGGTGCCGTCTTTTGCACACAAAAGTTCTCTATAACCAAGACTTTGCCATGCGGGAGCATCCAAAGGCACCGTTTTTGCGAGATTCTTGATTTCATCAAGCCAGCCATCCGCCATCATCTGGTCCACACGTGCATCTATTCTCGCATAGAGATTTTCACGGCTGCGGTTCAACCAGAACACAGGCACCATTCCAATTCCACCCACACGTTCCTTTTGCCAATCCGAAAGTTTACGCCCCGTCAACTGGAAAACTTCCAAGATGCGAATAATACGTTGAATGTTATTCACTTCAACTTTTTCCATCGCCTCGGGATCCGTTTTTTTCGCTTCTTCGTATAAACTAATATTTCCAAACTTAGCGGCATTTTCCTCGAACGATTTGCGAACAGATTCATCGATTTTGGGAATCTGCGGAAGTCCAAGCATCAACGACTGAAGATACAGGCCAGTGCCGCCAACTAAAATGTAGTTACGGTCCGAATTTTCGGATAACAGTTTATTCACGCTTGCACAAAAATCACCAGCCGAGTACGCCATGCGCGGATCCAAAAAATCGACTTGATGGTGTTTTACGCAAGCCATATCTTCGCGAGACGGCTGAGCGGTTCCAATGGCAAAGCCCTTGTAAATCTGACGGGAATCCACGCCGATAATTTCGGCATCAAAACGTTCCGCCAGTTCCAGTGAAAGTCGGGACTTGCCAACACCAGTAGCTCCAACAAGTGCAAATACAATAGGCATACGGGCTCAATGTAGTTATATTTATAGATGTAATGATAAAGCTTAAACACATTGTTGCTCTTTTTTTAGCGTCGGGGATTTTAGCCGGTTTGGCAATTTTTTTGAACAACCAGGAGAAGGCGCAGCACATTCTCGAACAAATCGAGGAGACCGCAGGATTGCACGAACCGGAGGCAGAACCGGTTGAGCAAGACACAATTCCCTTTGAAAAAAAACTACAGGACGAACTCAAAATCATTTCATCAAGTTATTCCAAGCGAACCAAGAGAACCATTTGGACTCTTGCACGAGGAAAGACCATTGTCGTCTATCTCATGCAGGCACAGAAATTTATACTCAATCACGGCGGTGCAGTTCTTTTTATGGAGGAACTCAACGACAATCCGAACTCATACCAATCCGCCAAGGTCGATGTCCTGACTCCCAGGGGAGACTCGCTCCATCTGACACTCCAAGTTTCCGAAAATATTTTCATGAAAAACGCATCGCTCATGTCAATTGCATTCCAGACAACAAAACTGGATCATGAGATTATCGAAAAACTGAACAATTTAAGTTTTCCTTTCGATTTACTTGTCCCTCCATTCGGGTTAAACGAAGACTTCTACAAAGACTTGAACAAGATAAACAACAAAGAGATTGTACTTTGGCTAGCCATGGAATCGACCAAACTGAACAAGGTTCACAATAAATTGCGCCCGCTCCGCATACACCATACAGAAGAGCAGATCGAAGAGACAATCAAGGAAGCCAAAGAAATACTTCCGAACGCAATGGGAATCGCCTCGCGTTACGGGGAACAGGCCGTAAAGCATAGGCAACTTTTGCAGGCCATCATGAAACCGGCAGAAAAAAACGACATGTGGTTCCTGGACTTGTCCATGGAAGAACGTACGGTCGTTCCGCAAACCTGCAAAGACTTCAACATAGTCTGCAAGATAGCCTTCCCGTACAACCCGGACAACAGTTCCATCCAGGATTATATCTACCAAAAACTTAGAGAAGCGACCAAAAGCGGTACATCCGTCATGATCCTTCCACTGACAGAACAAAATTTGTCTAAAATTGAGGACATCGCCACAAAGGCGGCCAAGCAAGGCACGTCCCTCGTTGACTTATCCACTTTATTCAATTCCAAATAGGAGAGCCTATGTCTATCAAACTCGGAGTAAATGTAGATCACATTGCGACAATCCGTGAAGCCCGCAAAGGCAAAGAACCCGACCCCGTCGCTGCCGCCATGATTGCAGAACTCGCCGGTTGCAACGGAATTACCGCCCATCTCCGTGAAGACAAGCGACACATCCAGGACCGCGATATCAGGCTCCTCCGCGGAACCGTTACGACAAAGTTAAATCTGGAAATGGCTCCGACGCAAGCCATGGTGCAGTTCGCCATCAACCGCCAGCCGGACATGGTGACCCTAGTTCCAGAAGTCTACACGGAGCTTTCCACAGAAGACGGTCTGAACGTTTCTGCGAAAATTGATGAACTTTCCAAATACATCATGACGCTCAGGAACAACGACATCATGGTGAGCGTTTTCATTGACGCCGAGACAGAACAAGTTAAAGCAGCCAAGAAAGTCGGTGCCAGCTACGTGGAATTCAACACAGGCAAGTACGCAACGGCATTTGAACTCGGCAGCCGCGAAGAGGTTGACCGCGAAATTTCCGCATTGCAGGATATGACCGTTCTTGCCCACAAGTATGGCCTGAACGTTCTCGCCGGTCGCGGACTCAACTACAGGAACGTCGAACCCGTTGCGCAAATTGACGGAATTGACGAAATCATCGTCGGCCACAGCATCGTAAGCCGGGCCGCCCTCGTTGGTATGGACCGCGCCGTCAAGGAAATGATTGACCTACTTCGCCGCTAGCGGCTTTTGCGCTCTGGGCACGCTTCGCTTTGAGCTATGGGCACGCTCGTAAACTCGCTCTGAGGTCGCTTCGCTATGGGCTATGAGGTCGCTTCGCTTTGTGGTCGCCTTGCTCTGCAAGGCTTTGGGCATTTCTAATTCAATAACCTCATACCTCAAAGGGAGCCGTAGGCGACCGAGCCCATACCCCAGAGGGGCGTAAGCCCCGAGCCCATAGCCCAACCGCCCTAATAATCCCTATATTCCACGTTCTCGAGCACCAGCCCCTGCGGAGGGGCCCATGTGCGTTCGCCCTTGAACTGTTTTGCAAATATACGGTTCACCGTTCCTTCGGGATAGCGGCCTCGTCCCACGTCAAAAAGCGTTCCGACCATTGCGCGAACCTGACGGTGCAGAAAACGGTTGCCTTTGATGTGGAACATGCAGCTCCAGTCGTTCAAACGTTCCAGGCGAAATTCGCTCAACGTACAAAGCGTCGATTTTCCATCGTTACGGGGAATGCAAAAATCGATAAAATCGTGTTCACCCAAAAAAGATGAAGCCTCGCGACCCATAGCCTCAATGTCCAAATTCAGCGAGCCGCACTCCCAGCCAAAGTCACGCATCAGCGCTACAGGACGGGTAAAGATCGTATATTGGTAATAACGTAAGACAGCATCGTAACGCGCATTGAAATCTGGCGCACACGGTTCCAAATCGCGAATGCGAATCAAACGTTTCGTAAGCCCGTTCACGGAACGAACAACCTTCATCGGCTCCAATTCGCCATCAAAGTCAAAGTGGACGCACTGTCCGCGGGCATGCACCCCGGTATCCGTCCGGCCCGACCCCGTCACGCGGATTGGCGTACGAAGTACAACGGACAACGCCTCTTCGAGCGTCGATTGTACCGTTACAAAGCGGAGTTTTCCCCCACAATTCTGTTCTTGCCAGCCGTAAAAAGCGCTGCCGAGGTATTCACAACGAAAGCGGTAACGCATCAGTTACCTGCTTCGACTGCTTCCTTGATAACAGACTCGACCTTTGCCTGAGGAATTTTGAGTTTGGAAGCAATGGCCGAAGCCGGGAACCCTCTGCGGGACATCTGCAAAATCTTGCTATTTACCGAAGACTCGCGGTCAAATCGGTTCATTTCGAGTGGATGCGCAGCAGCGACTTCGGGTCTCGGTAGGTTTTGTTCCTTAGTACGCGACACCTTGGTACGGTCATGATGCAACACATCCGAAAGCGACTGCATCGCCGACGTAATACGTTCCCTCGCCGTTGGACGGAGAACCGTCTTGCCATTGAACGGAGACGTCAAGATCCGATTTTCGGGAACACCATTCGCATCCTCAAAAGCAGCCTTCGATTCCGTATCTGTCACGACAGTCTGCGTTTCACGACGCTTGGCAGCAAATTCTTCCGCTTCGTCAATGATGGACTTTTTAGGCGTATGGACACGCGGAGACGCCATCGTTTCGCTATCGTCAATAGCAGACATCGTCCCCGTATCCCTCGATTTCGCAAGAGCTTCCATCATACGCGTTTCAACAACTTTTTTACGATGGATGAGCACGAGAACCAAAATCACAGCGCAAAGGAGCACGGCAAGCGTCCCGCCGATAATCCAGAGCCAAACTCCACCAGAAAAACCACCCACATTTTCTTCCGGGTTTTCCGCTTCGTCAGCAGAGTTCGTTCGCATTGCCGAAAGCACTTCCCAAGATTCCGAAAGCTGTTCCCGGATGGCCACCTGGGCATCGGCATTGCCCTGGGCGTTCCACAGGGCGACTTCCAAGGAATCAATCTTCACACGCGTCTGCATGTAACGGTTAACGTCGAAAGAGGAGGACGAACCCGAAAAATCAACCTTGAGGTAAACAATTAAGGCACAAGCCAAAACAAAAAGAATAACTGGAGCAGCGTATTTCTTCATGCCTTTTAATTTAGAAATTATTCCTGGAACGTTTTCGTTTTGTGATTCCATCTCTGAACAAAACCTCTTTTTTGCATACCTTTTCCCAATTGTAGAAAAAACGAAACATATATTGAGAACTTCACAACACTTTTCAACACGAATTATGCAAAAACATGCAAATAGGTCAAAACTTTAAATACCTTTATGTTCAAGAACTCTTTGTTCTCCTCCTAACCCCAAAAGAACACCGTAGCCCCAACAGCTATGGTGTTTTTTCGTTTTTTTTGCTGTTTTTTACATTCAATCACTCAAAATGACACTTTTTGCTAAAACTTTTTATAGTTTCAAGCTATGCAACAGCAAGCACTTAGACTGTCCAGGATTACCATTTCGAATCTCCGCTCCATCCAGCGCGAGACGTTTCCGTTGAGCGACTTTACAGCACTAATCGGCTACAACAACGCCGGCAAGACAAACATTTTAATGGGAATCCGTTGGCTACTTGCAAACTTTTCACTGGATATTTCGTATTTCGACGACCCGAACCACCCCGTAGAAGCAGAAGGAATCTTTGAAGGCATCACCGAACAAGTCCTGAACCGCCTTGGAGACGAGAAATCGGCCGAACTGATGCCATTTCTCTGCAATTCCACGCTCCGAGTCAAGAAAATCCAGCGCATTCCGAGCGAACTCCCCGGCAATATCGAATTTTGGGCATTCAGCCCGACGAACGGCAAGCGGAAAGGCAAAGACTGGATTCGCGTCAACGATAAGTTTATCGCAGCATTCAACCGCATGTTCCCGGAATCAATCGCCATCTGGGATTTCGAAGGGAATCGAGCCTTCACGAAACTTTTGCACGAAATCTTTAGGCCGCTGGAGCGCAGGTTCGGCGGAGAATTGAGCGACGTCATCGAGCGTTTCACGGAATTAACTTGTTCAGGAAGCGACCGTCAGGCCGAAGAAATCAAGTCGTTCGACAAGGAAGTCAACACGGCTCTCCGCCCGCTGTTCCCGAGCGTCAAGGTGGAACTCGACATCCCTGTTCCGACGCTCGAGACGTTCCTCAAAAGCGCAACGCTCAAGGTCGTTGACGAAGATGACGGATTTGAACGGGACATTTCGCGCATGGGCGCGGGCTCGCAACGGGCCATCCAGATGGCGCTTATCCGCTACCTCGCCGACATCAAGAAGCATCACAACAACCATCACCTAAGCCGCACGCTTTTGCTGATCGATTCGCCGGAACTTTTCTTGCACCCGCAAGCAGTAGAACTTGTACGTGTCGCCCTCAAGAGACTTTCGAACGAAGGATACCAAATCGTTTTTGCAACGCATTCAGCTCAAATGGTCACAAGCGAAGACGTAAGCACCTCGCTGCTCATCCGCAAGAACAGGGAGCGTGGAACGTTCATGCGCAAGCGAATGGAAGACGCCGTGCGTCAAGTGGTGCAAGATGCCCCAAGCCAGTTGCAAATGCTCTTCAGCCTTTCGAACAGCAACGAACTTTTGTTCGCAGACTACGTGCTGCTCACCGAAGGAAAAACGGAATGGCGCGTGCTCCCCGCTCTATTTGAACGCATTACAGGCCAATCTTTCGCGCTCATCAAATGTGCACTAGTGCGTCAAGGCGGCGTGAGCAACACTCGCAAGAGCATGCAGGTGCTAGCCGCGATGGACATTCCCGTACGCGCCATCGTCGATTTGGACTACGCATTCACGACAGCCACCCGCGATGGGTTTATAAGCGAAGACGATCCGGACGTGACAATTTGCCGCAACTTGTTCCGGGAACTAGCCTTCCAAAAGCATTTACGCCTGGTAAACGGCATCCCCGTCAACAAGCACAGCAACATTCCGGCATCAAAAGCATACGCCATGATGGCCGCCATGCCCGAAGCCCAAGAGCCTATCAGGAACATTCACGAAAAACTCTGCAAGCAGGGCATTTGGGTGTGGACTCGTGGCGCCATCGAAGAACATTTGGGGCTTGACGGCAAGAACGAGATGGTCTGGCGAAATTTCATTGAACGAAGCAAGTCCAAGAACTTTATACAGACCCTCCCCGACTACGACGGCATTGAAGCCTTGTGCCAATGGATTATCAACGGAAGCCGGGGACAATAAAATATTTTCACAAGCCCGCTGAAAGCTACCGCTGCAGTTCCTTCAGTAAGGAATCCAATCGCAAAGTCAATTTTTTTGCCCCAGCGACACACAAATGATCAAAATCTAGCGCCATTTCATCCGTATAATCATGTGCGCCATAATGGTATTCGTCCATCATTACAAAATGAGGATATTCCGCAGCAAGGGAATCCAAATGTACTAAAGTTTTTTTAGCAGTGCTTTTAGGAGGACCATGGCGGCCAAAAGATCCCGTTTTCGCATAAAGAGGAGACTGAGGGAAAACAATTCCCACCACAAGGAAGCCGGAATTCTTCGTTTTTTCAATAAAATCATCAAATTCCTTAAAAACGTCATCATACATCTTCATTTCCGCCTCGGTATAAACAGAATCCCTGTCAACTTCGCCTGATTTTCCCCAGCCTAAACAAGGTTGACTATACAAGCCACCTGTAGACACACATGAGTCAAGGTCAAACTTCGAATAGAAAACATTTTCATCAACCATATCCACAAAATTTTTCGGCAAGCTGTCCTTCCAGAAATTCTTATGAGCATCATAGATATAGCCTGGAGCACGTTCAAACAACATGTTATTTTTAAACTCAGGCGTATTCGACTGCAAGTCGGGTGCAATTTCAATGACCAGTGTATTCAGGTTCTTTACGTGAGGAATCACGTAGTTTTCGGCCATATAAAGTTCACCCCAAAGTTCACTGCCATCATAACCAAGGTTTAGGGAAGGGCGAGTCATATAATGCGGATCAAAGCCCCTACGAACACGAGAGGACCCCAGCATCACAAGTTCTAGAGAATCTTTCATATCCCAAAACATACGCATCTTTGGGTTCATGATGATTTCGCTAATTTCTGCTGTCTGGTCTCGATACATTCCTGCGCTATCCAAGTCAAGGGAAGCAACATCTCCACTTTTAATTCGTGACCACAAATAAGGATGGAAAAGCTCCCCACCTTGTACCAACTCCGTAATCGAAGAATCCTTAAAATCCACTAAAACAATCTTGCCATGAAGCCCCGCTGCATCTGTAAGCGTTGCCACAGCAATATCATTGACATCTGTCCACTCCGTATGATCAAAACTAAATCCTTCCGGTGCAGCAACGGACTGTATCAATTTTCCGCTACTATCAGCAACAAAAATTCGTTCATGAACACCATAGTTTTTCCCAACGAAATCCTTACCCGTAGAACTGGCAAAATCAAGGAATAACGAACGCTTGCTACCATCCTTTGCCAACGACACATTGCAAGCCTGCTCCCCATTATACCAGACCGTATCAGATCCACCTATACGAGCCCTCAACAAGCGAGCGCCAGATACTGCAAATTTTCCATCCGAGGAGACACCACCATGATAGGCGCCATCAAAAAGTTTTTTCGTTTTGCCGAACTTTCCATTTTTGAATTCCACCTCCCAAGTACTCGTAGACGCAAATACCGCCCCATCTTTATTGTCTCCCGCATCGTTCACATAAACGATAACGGTATCTCCGGAAGGAAGAACACGCCAACGTGGGATAGCCGCACTTTCCACATCAAGCTTTACAAGGTTGGAACCTAGCTCATTCAAATCTCGAACATACAAGCTAGACTTTCCCGAAACGCCTTCCAACTTCGTACAGAAAGCGACATGGCGACCATCGGGAGAAACATCCGGATGAAATGCATCCAAGGAGTCAAAAATTTCAACAAAAGCCGTATTTCCATTCCAATAATCTAGATAGACAAGATTGCCCGACAATTCGTTTCTAAAAACAAGCTTCGTCTTCAAAGTTTTTATTTTTTCGCGAAGTACCGCCGTAGTTGCAGTAGATGTAAATACTGTAGTAGCAACAAAGCCATTGGAATTCATCCACACGGCATCAGGGATAGAGCCAAAAGCCAATCGAAATCCAACATATTCAGCCATCGTTGACGATGTTACGGTATACACATCACCACGTGAATAGACGGTCATATTTTCCGGAGCATTTCGGTAACTGCCCCCCTTCACGACTCGTTCGCCAAGAGAGCCTCCATCTGGAGCCCCAACATAGTTTGCAATGGTGGTATCCTTAAAATGCCCAAGCCAGTCATTCACCCATTCCATTGCATTGCCTGCCATATCACAAACAAGGGCCTCATCTTTTTTCTTTTCGCAAACAGGATGCAACTTATAATCCGAATTCTCGTTATTCCAACTTTCCTGAGCATTCCAACCTTGAGATGCCACAAGCACCCATTCCGCTTCCGTAGGCAACCTGTAACCTTCGACTTTAGGATGGAATGAAAAATTTTCCAAGGCCAGCACATGATGCAGATTATCAAATGTAATGGCATCGTAGGTATAAACAGTATCGTAGCCTTCACTTTTCGAACGGGCATTGGCAAACAGAACTGCATCGCCAAAAGTCACGTCGATAATAGGTAAATCGCGATCAACAATATCCGAATTTCCGCCCATATAATCGACGTACTCTTCCCTTGTGACTTCATGTTCAGAAATAGAAAAGTCATAAGTAAAAAGAGTTTTCATCGCAGGCCGTTCCTTGGCCAGAGCATTGCGGGAATTAGTCCCCAACACAGCATAGCTATTCGAAGCCCTAACGGAAACCATTCCCTTGTGCTTGCTATCCAATTCAAGCACGACCTTGGAACTTTCCTCTTCCGGACCTGTACTCGACGAGTCTTGGCATGAAACCATCAAAAAGAAAAAAAAACACAAAAGCAACTGAATCATTTTATTTTTCCATAAATTAAAAGCGGGAAACCAACCAACATCAGCCGATATTGTTTGGTTCTCCCGTTAAATATAGAATTCTAAATTTCGTCGATGATCCTGTTGAACGCCTCGACGGGACGCATCCACTTCTTGAGCAGATCCGCTTTCGGGACGTAGTAGCCACCGATATCGGCGGGCTTACCCTGTTCGGCAGCGAGTGCGGCGACAATTTCCGCTTCGCTTGCTTCCAAAGCAGCGGCGACCGGAGCGAACTTGATTCCGAGTTCATGGGCATAGATTTCTGTACTATTTATTTTAGCAGCGAGAGCCTGAGCCCAGTAAAGAGCGAGGTAGAAATGCGAACCGCGGTTGTCAAGTTCACCGATCTTGCGAGCCGGCGTACGGTTAAATTCGAGAATCTTGCCGTTCGCGGCATCGAGCGTATCGGCCAAGACCTTGGCCTTCTTGTTGCCTTCCTTCAGCGCGACCTGTTCGAAAGCGGGTACGAGTGCAAAGTATTCCCCAAGAGAATCCCAGCGGAGATAATTTTCGGCGAGGAATTGTTGCACCTGTTTGGGGGCCGATCCACCCGCACCCGTTTCGTAAAGGCCTCCGCCAGCCATGAGCGGCACAATGCTGAGCATCTTCGCAGACGTTCCGACTTCCAGAATCGGGAAGAGGTCCGTGAGGTAATCGCGCATCACGTTGCCCGTCACGCCAATCGTATCGAGACCTGCCTTCGCACGCTTCATCGTTTCGACAATCGCCTTGCGCGGGCTCATGATCTTGATGTCGAGACCGTTGAGATCATGTTCCGGCAAATAGACCTCGACCTTCTTCTGGATTTCGCGGTCGTGAGCACGTTCCGGGTCGAGCCAGAAAATGGCCGGAGTGTTCGAGAGGCGGGCTCGCGTTACGGCAAGTTTCACCCAGTCACGCACCGGAGCGTCCTTGGCCTGGCACATGCGGAAGATGTCTCCAGCTTCAACATCCTGCTGCAAGAGAACTTCACCCTTGCTGTTTACAGCGCGAATGACACCTTTACCCTTTGCGACAAAAGTCTTGTCGTGGCTACCGTATTCTTCGGCGCCCTGAGCCATGAGCCCCACATTCGGCACCGTACCCATCGTCTTCGGGTCAAAAGCACCATTCTGCTTGCAGAACTCAATCGTCTCATCGTAGATTCCAGCGTAGCAGCGGTCCGGAATGCAGGCGACCACTTCCTGGAGCTTGCCTTCCTTGTTCCACATGCAGCCGGAGTTGCGTATCATCGCAGGCATCGAGGCGTCGATAATCACGTCGCTCGGTACATGCAAATTTGTAATACCCTTGGCAGAATCGACCATAGCAAGGTCCGGACCAGCGGCGAGGGCGGCGTCAATTGCGGCGCGCACTTCGGCTTCTTTAGCGTTCCCCTCCAGACGCTTGTACAAGTCACCGAGACCGTTATTCGCATCGATTCCGAGTTCCTTGAACAAGTCTGCGTACTCCATAAACACATCCTTGAAGAACACGCGAACAAACGCACCAAACAGCACCGGGTCCGAAACCTTCATCATGGTCGCCTTCAAGTGCACGGAGAAGAGAAGCCCCCCTTCCTTCGCTTCTGCCATTGCACCGGCGATGAACTTTTCAAGAGCTGTCATGCGCATGACTGTCGCATCGATGATCTCTCCCTTCAAAAGAGGCTTTGCGGCACGCAGTTCCGTCACAGCACCGGCTTCATCGACAAATTCAATCTTGAACGTATCGGCTTCGGCCATCGTAATGGACTTTTCGTTACCGTAGAAGTCGTCTGCCTGCATGCTCGCCACGTGAGTTCTAACGGACTCGTTCCAGACGCCGTTGCTATGCGGATTGTTACGAGCATAGTTCTTGACAGCGTTAGGAGCGCGGCGGTCGGAGTTGCCTTGACGAAGCACCGGGTTCACGGCTGAGCCCTTTACCTTGTCGTAGCGGGCACGGATCGCCTTTTCTTCGTCCGAGGCAGGAGCATCCGGGTAATCCGGCAAAGCATAACCGTTCTTCTGGAGTTCGGCAATCGCGGCCTTGAGCTGCGGCACCGAAGCAGAAATATTCGGAAGCTTGATGATGTTCGCATCTGGTTCAAGCGTGAGCTTGCCGAGGAACGCGAGGTCATCCGTCACCGGCTTACCTGCAAACACCGTCCCTTCAGGGAGCGTATCCTCGAAAGCTGCGAGAATACGTCCCGGCAAGGAGATGTTCTTGGTTTCGACATCGATATCTGCTGTCTTTGCAAAAGCAGATACAATCGGGAGCAAAGACTGAGTCGCCAAGAACGGAGACTCGTCTGTAAGGGTGTAATAGATTTTAGTATTCATACACCCCTAAGATAGAAAATAGCTCATGAAAGTTAAATTCTAGATCTTAATATTACGGTTAGTCTAAGCCAAACAGCTTTACATATTCACCATAATCGTACATGCGAGAAATAATCCACTCACCATACGGCTCTATTTTTGCAAGAGATTCCGGATTGTCGCAATTCCATTTATCGCTCACATAAGTCGATTTTACAATGGGGCGATTCAAAGCATCCCAATCAGGTGAATCTGCCAACAAAATTATTGGATAGTGGACAGTCGTATCTTCTGGGCAATTTCCGCTTTTCACAATATCCGTCACTCTAATTTCATTTTCATAAACACCATTCAGTAGATGTCCCTTAGCGCCTACATCCTTTAAGACAATGAGGTAGTAAATCGAATTTTTCGGAGAACGATACTGCCGGAATTCATCCAATCTGCCCGGATATTCAGCCAACTTGGGGAAGAACGTTGTCACTAATGAATCTGGCAATACATAAACGCCCTCATTGCGGTATGCGTCTGCGACTGGAGTATTGGGCAACGTATTGTAACCAAGACTCCATCCACCATATAATTTAGGATCTTTATTTTCTTGATAATAAACCTTACCATTCTGATCCACTTTGACCGTACTATCGATTATCGTGAACTGCCATTTATAAGCATACACGGAACGCTTCATAGTATTGGTCCATTCAGCTTCCGCATTACTAAATCTATTCAAACTATCCAAATACGTCTGATCCCAATAAGGATAGATTCGATTGTAATTTTCGTCATCATATGGAGCGTATGTTATAGAATCATTAATGCATTGGCTTTGATACGATTCGGTATAATCGACCACAACTTCATCTGGCGTTTTACCTTCAGGAACAAATGATGCACAAACCACTTCCAAATCATTTTGGCGGCACCCATCCCCCAAATCCCAGAAGAGTCCGTTTGACGCACCGCAAGACTGCTTAAATTGATCCAAAGTCTCTACACAAGAAACGCCATACCCCCAAAAAGCATCTCTCATCTTATGAGACCCCAAGGTATTTATCACGACAGGAATTCCGTCAGCATATGCAATTCTAGTCGTAAAAACAGTCTCATTGGGAAAATTATAGAAATAGTCTTCTGCGGCTTCTGGCGAGGAACATTTCGGTTCCGTTTCAGAGAGGTAAGCGCATTCATGATCATCGTCATAAGACGTCGCACGCAACACGCCTCTTTGATTTAATTCATTCACCTGAGAAAACGTCACAACATCACAAACTTTACGTTTATCCTTGCTCGGATAACGATATACCTGGTTATTCTTTACGCTCCACGGATACGGATGAAGATATTGATTATAAAATGCATTTAAATCAGAAGAAAGGGATACGTTTACAGAATCAAGAATACCTTTTAATGAATCTGCAACCGACGGGTCCATCAGGGAGAATCGCGACTTTGCCAAGATGGCTTTCTGCTCATCAGTCAAAGCGACCGGCGTAGAACTCGGCTCAGTTGTCGCACCAGTAGTACTCTGTTCACTCGAACAAGATACCAAAATGGTTGCCAACCCAGCCAGGATTATTTTATTCAGTTTTCTCATCTTAAGCCTCCTTCCCTTTAGTCAACGGGAACAGTTGTAAATTCAAACGATAAACTTTATCGTATTCTTTTTCTTTAGCAGCAACGGCAACCACCTGCTGCCTGAGCATTTCAAGCTTTTGCACAAGCCATTTGTACGTCGCATCGGTCAAACCGAGCGTCACGCCAGCAGTATGACGCTTTTCTGGCGGTATATCGTCAATGGCATCAGTCGCAAACTTTGACATTTGGCGGTTCATGGAACGCAACGCCAAAGGTATCGCCTCGGAAGATCCCGTCACAATCTTTTCAGTCTGTTGATAGGTATCCTCGCCGATCTTTTTCAAGAAATTCGCATGGACCATAAAGTCCAAGGATTGGCGAACCTCGGTCGCACTCACCACCGGGTAACAGTTGCGTGCAAGTTCCAGGGGTTTTGCGCCCGGCATAATCGGGGCAAGTTCTCGCATCACTGGGTTTACCCACGATTCGAAATACTTGAACGCCTCGGCATCGACGACCCGCAAACGGTTTTCCTTCGCGATTTTCTGCATTTCATTGAATGCCTGAATCTTCTTGGCATCGCTCTTGGCATCGCCAAAACGCTCCATCGCGAAAAAATAGTCCCGGTCGGCGCCCGCAAGCCCCATTGCATCGGCAACTTTTTCAACACCATTATTGCTCAAGCGACTTTTACCTTCGCACACGAGCTGGATGTAGTTTGGCGAAGAGAACCCCGCCAACTTGGAAAATTCACGCCACGAGAACAAAGAACTGCGTTTACGCTCTTCGTAAAAGTCCTGCATGTATTTTCGATAATCTTGATATTCAGTTATTGGTTTCATACCTATAATTTAAACTATTTTTTTTGAATACGCAATAGATTTTATTATACAAACATCAATTTTTTAAAGAATTTTTGCAATTTTTATACTTTTCAAAAAATTTTTATAAAAATATAATACACCGTGTATTATAAACGCGGGGACAAGCCACCCCAAATTCTTCAAACTTCGCTTTTTTCAGACATTCAAAGCAGGCTGCCATCCAAAACACCGATTTCATTGCCAAAAATTCAATGTTTTAAAAGCTATTCATAGAAAAAAACGCCCGCTATAATATAGATTAGAGTATAAGTGTGGGAAAAATCTTCAAAAGGGTTAGAATGAAGAGCATTTGGTTTGGCAAAATCAGATTTGTATCTGCGGCTTTGTCGGTCGCTTGTTATTCTTTTGCGGCAAGTTATGCGCCCCCGGCGACGGCGGTCTCGAAAATCAACAGCTATCGCGGCTATTCGGAACTGACTGACGCGGCAAAGGGCATGGACATTGACCAATACACCTACAACATGACGACCTGGCAAATCGCAAATGGCGGTTTTGACAAGGCTCATGCCGACAAGTACAAAAGTGCCTACACGGGCGGCGAAAAATCCAGTTGGCGAGCGCAAGGCGGAGGCGACCTCGGCACGATCGACAACAACGCCACCATCCAAGAAATGCGACTCCTCGCCGTGCGTTACAAAGAAACCACGAACAACAACTACAAATCCGCATTCAAGACAAGTTTTAACAAGGCCGTCAATTTTCTTTTGACGATGCAACGCACCAAGGGCGGACTCCCGCAAGTCTGGCCCAAGCGTGGCAACTATTCCGATCAGATTACGCTGAACGACAACGCCATGATCCGTGCGATGGTCACGATGATGGATATTGCAAACAAGATAAGTCCCTTTGACAGCGACATCATCGACGATGCCACCCGCAGCAAGATGAAAGACGCATTGGACAAGGCCATCGACTTTTTGCTCCAAGCGCAAATCGTAAACGACGGGAAACTCACCGTCTGGTGCGCCCAGCACGATACAAACAGCCTCGCCCCAGTCGGTGCACGCGCCTATGAACTTGCGAGCAAGTCCGGCAGCGAATCCGCAGGAGCCGTATGGTTTCTCATGAACTGGCCCGAGCAAACCGAAGCCATCCAAAAATCCATCAAGGGAGCCATCGAATGGTACAAGAAAACCCGCGTGACCGGGCTATACTTCAACAAGAAAGCGGGCACATTCGAAAAACGCGACGGCAACGTTCTGTGGTATCGCTTTTACGAAGTCAACAACGACAACTACTTTTTCTGCGACCGCGACGGAGCTAGCACCAAGACGCAGGACTTCACCAAGATTAGCGAAGAACGCCGCACAGGTTACCAGTGGGCGG
>JAEEGK010017067.1_pt1 | contig 15875 bp, 3 predicted proteins | sample 8958771 | NCBI WGS metagenome assembly JAEEGK01 (sample SAMN16246547, study PRJNA631951) | gut metagenome | biome: gut microbiome; feature: rumen; material: SC-attached | host: Bos | place: Iran: Karaj | collected 2018-10
CTGTGAAGGAAATCAATGACAACATTGAGCACAGCACCCTCGGCGACCTCGAAGTCCTTGCCGGTCTGAAGGAAAACCTTGAGAAGCAAGAGAAAGCCCAGAAAGGCGAATAATCGTTTCACTTGCTAAAAAAAGTAATGGGAAAGTGAGTTTCCGAAAGGAGGCTCGCTTTCTCTTTTTTTTGTCAGCTTGTTGAAAAAAAAGCAAAAAAAACATTGGATTATGTCTTTTTTTATCTAATTTTGAGGGTCAAAAATAAGAATTAATCACTAAAATCTATATTCTATGAAAAAGACTATTACCCTTATTTTGTTGGCATTATCCTGCATTTGCGGATTTGCACAAAGCATCGACCCGGTCTTGCTGCAAGAGATGGATCGACGGACCGACGATGAAAAGATTCAAGTCGTCGTCATCATGAAGTCGCAGTACGACAGACAGCAACTCGGACGCAGCGCGTCCAACTTCGCCACGCGAGCCGAAAGGCGCGATTTCGTGGTGAACGAACTGAAACGGTATGCAGAGACTTCTCAGTATGATTTGAGAATGTCACTCAACGAAATGGAAAGAAACGGCATGACCACCGCCCCGACCAACCTATGGATGGCCAATGCCTTGAGTTTCTCCGCCACCAAACAAGCCATCAACGACTTGGCCGTGCGCAGTGACATCGAAATCATCGGTTATGATGAGATGCGATACGCCTTGTTTGACGAAGAACATACACCAGCCCAAGTGAATCGGGGAATCGCTAACCACGTCACCAAGGTAAACGCCGACGATGTGTGGGCCTTGGGCTATACTGGCCAAGGCGTCGTAGTGGCCATCCTCGACTCGGGTGTCAACTACAACCACGTCGACCTTGCCAACCATCTTTGGGATGGTGGCAGTGCATACCCCAACCACGGCTACGACTTTGTCTATAATGACAACGACCCAATGGATGACAGCGGTCACGGAACGCATTGTGCAGGCATAATATGCGGCGACGGCACGGCGGGCACACAAACCGGAATAGCCCCTGGTGCCAAACTGATGTGCGTGAAAGTCCTTAACAGCAGTGGCAATGGGTCTGTTGCCACAGTTTGCAACGCCATGCAGTGGGCCGTGGAACAAGGTTGTGACGTGCTTAACATGGCGTTCGGTTGGAGCAATTCGAGCATTGCCGAACGCACTTTGCTCCGCAATACTTGTGTATCCGTCTTGAATGCTGGCGTGATAGCCTCGGTTGCCGCAGGCGACAATGGCGGTTACTCAAGCTATCCCGTTCCCAATAATATAACATTGCCCGGCAGTTGCCCTCCACCTTACATGGATTCTATCCAAGCCTACAACAACGGCGGTTTGTCATGCGCTTTTACTGTCGGTGCAGTTGACGATTATGATTATATTAGAAGTAGTTCCTCGCGAGGCCCGGTTACATGGTCTGATACTGAATATGAAGACTATGCTTATACAGAAGGCAGTACAACGGCATTTGGCCTTATTCGCCCCGACGTGTGTGCCCCAGGTTATGGTGTGATTTCCACATACTATAACAACACCATGGGCTACGATGACATGACTGGCACCGCCCCGGCTACTTCATGTGTGTCGGGCTGCATTTCGCTTTTGTTAAGCAAGAACATCAATGCAACGCCTGCGCAAATTTGCGAGTCACTTGAAAAGACCGCTTATTCGAGGGAAACGGGCAAGACCAACAACTACGGCTATGGTCGTGTGGATGTGTTGGCGGCCATCAATTCTATGGCCGATGGTCCGCTTTCGCTTGAAGCGGTTAACATCAACGATATTTCGGGCAACAATGACCACAAGCTCAATGCAGGTGAAGCGGTTTCCCTCCAGTTCGCTTTGAAAAACAATTCCGAAACAGCACTTAATGGAGCTTCAATGCTGCTTACTTCTGAATCGGAGTATGTCACCATCACCAACGGCACCGCAACACTTCCCAACATTAGCTCAGGTCAGACTCGACTTATCGATAATATTTTCAGTTTCTCATTGAGTGATGACGCCCCGTCGGGGGAACAGGTTTGGTTTGCAGCCGAAGCCACGCTCAATGGCGAATCACTGGGAATCCTCAGATTTAGTCTCTTGGTTTATGGCCATAATTTGGTGTTTAATCAAGTCACGATAACGAACGACACTAATGGCAACAACTCCCTCGAACCGGGCGAGTCGGCCACATTGCATGTTGTTATTTCCAATACGGGCAATGAGCCGGCTCAATATGTCACAGGAACCCTGTCGAGCACTTTCCCGCAGTTTACCATTAATAGCAACAACCAATCCTTTGGAACCATTGCTGTAGGCGGACAAGGCTCTGCTGACTTCAATGTCTCACTCGCCAGCAATGCTCCCGACAGTTACACCATAGACCTCTCCCTCGACCTTCTTGATGGTTATGACAAGCATACTCAAGTGGATTTTGATATTTGGAGAATGGCCATCACCACGACTTCCGATCCTGAAGGAATCGGTATTCTGACTGGAGGTGGTAATTTTGGAGCAGGACAATCCTGCACCCTCAACGCCACATCTAGCGACAATAACTATGTTTTCTCCAATTGGACAAAGAATGGTGAAATCAAATCACACTATCCTTCCTACACATTCAACGTTACGGAAGGTGCTGAATATGTGGCACATTTCAAGCAGATTGACGGCATAGCGATTGGTGAGCCTACCTCAAGCTCTTCTTCTGTACCTTCGTATGTTTACTACCGTTATTCCATGACGCAGCAAATCTACACTGCAAGCGAAATGGGAGGGCAGCCATGTAATATCGCAAACGTGTCGTTCTATAATACTTATTATGGCTCGACGCGTAATCTAACCATTTATATGGTACACACGGACAAGAATGAGTTTAATAGTAACACCGACTGGATTCAGGTCACAGAGGCAAACAAGGTGTTTTCTGGCACTGTTAGCTTCACAAGCCGTGGTTGGACGACCATATACTTTAACACACCGTTTGCCTATAATGGCACTTCCAATGTCGCCCTGATTGTGGACGACAACACCAACTCCCAATCTTATTCTTCCAATTCCATGCGCACGTTCAACGCCAATGACAATTACCAAACCCTATACATTAATAGTAATGATACGGATTACATACCAAATCACTATTATTCAGGTACTCGTAATAAGTATAAAAACCAAGTCGTTTTTGGCTATGCGCATTATGAATACACGATAACTGCCTCTGCCAATCCAACAAATGGTGGAGCGGTGAGTGGCCCTATAGGCCAAAGTTATTACGGAAGGCCAATTACCTTAACGGCTACACCCAACACTGGTTATGTGTTCGACAACTGGATAAAGAACAACAACAATAATAATACGACTTACTATCCCAATAATAGTTTTTCTGTTACGGAATCGGCTGATTATGTGGCGAATTTCCAACATTTGGAAGGCCTTGCCATAGGCGTTGCGACGTCTTCAAGTGGCTATCTTCCCATGTACTCATTAAGATATACCTTGACGCAACAAATCTATACCGTTACTGAGATGGGAGGACAGTCACGCCAAATCAACAGTGTTTCATTCTATAACATCTCTAGTTCAAGCTCGACTCGAGACGGTGTCACAATCTATTTGGTTCATACCCCAAAGTCAAGCTTTGACAACGATTCCGATTGGATTACGGTCACGGAAGCAGACGAAGTGTTCAATGGTAACGTCACCATTTCCCATGGTTGGATGACTATCTTTTTCGACAGGGTGTTTGAGTACGATGGAACAAGTAACCTCGCAATGGTTGTTCACACCAACTCATCAACAAGCGGTGCTTATATAAGTGGCCGAACATTCCCAACGTACTCCAACAATCAAAGCATATATCAGGCTATTCGCATATATAACAGTAATACGAGTTATGACCCATTCAACCCCAGCAACTACTCAGGAATACGAGAGTCAGCAAAGAACGAAGTCGTATTCGGATCTGCGACTGGCAACTATACAGTGACAGTAACGGCTAATCCTCAGGAATACGGCACGGTGAGCGGAGGCGGGAGCGGCTATTATTTAGGCCAATCATGCACCGTTACCGCTACGCCCAATGAGGGTTATTGTTTCCTCAACTGGAAAATAAACGGCACCGTGGTTTCAAATGATGCCACTTATACTTTCCCAGTCTCGGGCGACATGCTTCTTGAAGCTAACTTTAGTGAACCTATCATGATTATAGCCACTGTAAATCCTGAAGGGAGTGGTACCGTGAGTGGGGCAGGAGGTTATGCTGTAGGACAAACATGTAATCTGATAGCTACACCCAATGAGGGCTATGTGTTTCAATATTGGTCCAGAAGCGGCTACTATTCATCATATGTTCACACCCCCACTTATAGCATCGATGTCACAGCTTATTCTGGCAATTATACTTATACGGCATATTTCAAACAATTGAACGAAAACGAATACCTCATAGGTGATAATCCGTCAGCTACCAGCGCTTATCTTCCGGATTATATGAATTCCAACTATTCGCTGACGCAGCAAATCTACACCGCTGCCGAATTGGGAGAAGCTCGTACCATTTCCAGCGTGTCTTTCTACAATACAACCACAAGTACAACCTATAATCGCGACATCGACATCTATTTGGTCCAAACCACAAAGACAGCATTTAACAACGAGAGCGACTGGATACCTGTTACTGAGGCAAACAAAGTGTTCAGTGGTACCTTTAAGGCGACCTACCACAATTGGTCGACCATTTACTTCAACACGCCGTTCAACTACAATGGAACATCCAATTTGGCATTGGTTATTTATGACAAAACCAATACCACGACCTCAAGTCTCTCATTCCGCACCTTCGCCACTGAAGGTTCGCAGGCCATTAGGGTATATGGCGACAACCCCATTAATACATCAGGACCAACCGAGGTGGGTACTCTTATGACTGAGAAAAACCAAATCATACTTGGTTCGCCTGTGTATGGATACTCGTTGGCCTTATCTGCTGATCCCGCTAATGGCGGCACAGTGAGCGGACCTGTAGGCGATGATCATTTTTACGGGCAGCCTGTCACCATCACTGCCACACCTAATCCGGGCTATGTGTTTAAGTCATGGACCAAACGTAACAACACTAACGCGGTATCCTACCTGTCGCCAGCCACCATGTCTATCACGGAAAGTGTTGAATATGTGGCGCGCTTTGTGCCAATGGACGGCATAGTTGTTGGAGAGCCTAATCGTCTCAATGCGAATCTGCCGATTAATGAGGATGGATACTATTCTTTGTCGCAGCAAATTTACACCGCCGAGGAATTGAGTACAGGTTCTTGTCAGATTTCCTCGGTGTCGTTATTCAATACCTCATATGGTTCGACGCGAGAGCTTTCCGTTTATATGGTCAATACTGCCAAGAGTGCTTTTAACAATATGACCGACTGGATAAGCGTTACGGATGACGACAAAGTGTTTGATGGCTCGGTCAGTTTCTCGAGTGGAAACTGGACAACGGTCTATTTCAGCACGCCATTCATTTACGATGGCTCGTCCAATGTGGTTTTAGTTGTATATGACCATTCAGCATCTTATAATTCCAGTTCGAATTTCCGTACCTTCAGCACTACGACGAATCAAGCCATTTGTGCAAGTGATTCCAATGCCATCAATCCCAGCAATCCAGTTGCCGTAAGTACATTGTTGTCGGAAAAGAACCAGGTCATTTTCGGTGTGGCAAATTACGATTACACAATGACGCTCTATGCTAATCCTGAGGAAGGCGGCACGGTAAGCGTAGATAACGAGGGCGTTAATGGGTATTATTATTATGGACAGCCGCTCACCATCACTGCAACACCCAACTCGGGTTATGTGTTCAACAACTTGACAAAATCCTATGTGAACAATAGCGGAAATACATTAACTGAAACGGTTTCGTATCTTTCCCCGAGTGATATTTCGCTGACGGAAACTGCCGACTATGTGGCGCATTTCCAGCAAATGGATGGCATCATCATTGGAGAGGCGGCCAAAACGAATGAAAATTTCCCATTTGGTGAATATTACAACAATTCTTTGACACAACAAATCTATACCGCCGAGGAATTGAACACCAACGCGTGCCAGATTTCCAGTTTTTCGTTCTTCAACACTCAAAGTTCCAGAAACCGCGTTATTGATGTCTATATGGTCAATACGACCAAAAACACGTTTGATAGCACAACTGATTGGATTGCAGTCACAGAGGCGGATTTGGTGTTCAGTGGGAGCCTATCTGTAACGGGTTACGACTGGACAACTGTTTTCTTCAACACACCTTTCGATTACGACGGTTCTTCCAATGTGGCTTTGGTAATCAACAATAGAACCACTCAGTATTCAGGTTATGGTCCAAGCTGTCGCACATTCGATACTGAAGGGGCGCAGGCTATCTATGGTCACAAATCTAATGAGAGTTTTGACCCGACAGCTCCAACTGGTTATGGGAATCTTTATACCGAAAAGAACCAGATAGTCTTTGGCGTTGTGAGTTATGATTATCCTGTGACAGCATCGGCCAATCCTATCGAAGGCGGCACAGCAAGCATCATCGGTAATGGCGTTAATGGCTACTATTATTACGGACAGCCCATCACGCTTGCGGCAACGGCCAACACAGGCTATGTGTTCAGCACATGGACAACGGGCAGTGATGTGGTTTCGTGCCTGCCTCAACAAAGTGTATCCGTCACGGATAGCACTGATTATGTGGCGAATTTCAAACAATTTGACGGTATCCTCATCGGTGAGCCAACCAATGTCAATTCAACTCTCCCAACCCCGACAACATACAGCTACAATTCATTGACACAAGAAATCTATACAGCTGCTGAGATGGGAGGACAATCCTGTAATATTTCAAGTGTGTCGTTCTTCAACGCAGGATATAGCAGAACTCGCTCTAATATTTCCATCTACATGGTCTACACCGACAAGATGGCCATTGATAGCGTCACCGACTGGATTCCTGTACCGCAGAATACGCAAGCATTGTATAGTGGTAGCGTTTACTTCCCTGCCAAGGATTGGGCAACCATTTACTTCGCCAATCCTTTCAGCTATAATGGCACATCGAATGTTGCTCTGATCGTGTGCGATAACTCAAAAAGCTATATGGGCTATAATAGTGAAATAAAGTGCCGCACATTCGATACAAAAGACAATCAAGGCAGCCCGATTAATCAAGCCATTCGCATTAATAGTAGTAGTTCCAATACCACTTTTGACCCCCATGCTCCATCTGGCACGGGCGCACTCCTGGCGGAGAAGAACCAGGTCATTTTTGGTCGTGCCATTTATAATTGCTACGTTATCGCCTCAGCCAGTCCAATGAATAGTGGTTGGGTTACTGGTGACATTGGTTTGCACTATTACGGACGGCCTGTTACTCTTACTGCTCATCCTATGCCAGGATATGTTTTCACTAACTGGACGAAGGATGATGTAGTGGTATGCGACTATCCTACTTACAGCTTCTCCGTGACGGAAACAGCTACTCTAGTGGCGAATTTCAAACAAGTTGACGGTGTAGCCGTAGGTGAACCTGTTTCTTCCAGCACTTATTTGCCAACCTATTACTATTATTCCCTAACCCAACAGATTTATACCACCGCTGAATTAGGAACAACGCCTCGCGAAATCTCAAGTGTTTCGTTCTACAATACCGGTAGTTCAAGAGTCAGAGGCAACGTGGACATTTATATGGTTCAAACAACCAAGGCGGAATTTGAAAGCACTACCGACTGGATTGCAGTGACGGAAAACGACAAGGTGTTTAGCGGCAGTGTCAACATGCTTGCCAGGGATTGGACCACCATCAATTTCAACAATGTTTTCGAATATGATGGCACAAAGAATGTCGTACTGATTGTGGATGACAACTCAAACTCTTACAATTCCTATATAAATTGTCGTACCTTCAACACGGAGAATGTGAATCAGGCCATTCGTATTACTGGTTCGGGCACAAACTACGATCCTGCCAATCCTGCCGCTTATACAGGTACTCTTATGACGATGAAAAACCAGGTCATTTTCGGCCCTCCGAGTCGTATTTATTCGGTAAGCGTTACCGCAGATCCTACAACGGGAGGTACAGTAAGCGGAGGCGGAGAAGGCTATTTCTTGGGCCAACTCTGCACTGTTACCGCCTCGCCCAATGAAGGCTACTGTTTCTACAATTGGACAGGGAACGGCACTGAGGTTAATTATGACACAACTTATACTTTCGCTGTCACGGGTGACATGGAAATCGTTGGCCATTTTGGCGAACCTCTTATGATTACCACTGTTTCCGATCCTGAAGAAGGTGGAACCACAAGCGGTGGAGGAGGCTATTCCCCCAACCAATCTTGCACCGTAACGGCTACACCCAATCCTGGCTATGTGTTCACAAGGTGGACATATAGTCAAACTGGCACTTATTCATATTCTACTTATTATTATTCCACACGCACGTTCCCAGTTACTAAGGCAGACCAATACACGGCTCATTTCAGTGAAGTCAACAATGGTGTTGCCATTGGTGATGCGGTTAGCAACAATAATTATCTGCCAGTCACTTCATACTATTCCCTGACGCAGCAAATTTACACCTCTGCTGAAATGGGTGGACCGGCTCAGATTTCCAGTGTGAAGTTCTACAATTTCGGTTCCAAAACACGCAATCTCACCGTTTACATGGTCTCCACCGACAAGACGACTTTTGAAAGCAACACGGATTGGATTCCCGTAACGGAAGATGATATCGTGTTTAGCGGCAATGTCACCATGTCAAGCTATACATGGACACCCATCTATTTCTCCACTCCCTTCAACTATGATGGAACTTCCAACGTTGTTTTGGTTATTGACGATAACACGAACAGTAACACCTATGCCAATTGCCGCTCATTTGTCACTGAAGGAAATCAGGCCATTCGTATCGCTGGTTCCAGCACGAACTACGACCCATACAACACTGCCGATTATACAGGTATACTCATGTCGGAAAAGAACCAAGTCATCTTTGGTTATGCTACTCCTGAATACACCGTGAATGTTTCATCCAACAATACGGCCTATGGCACGGTAAGTGGTGGCGAAGGCATGTATTACTTGGGTCAACCCTGTACGGTGACGGCTACACCCACTCCGGGCTACATCTTCTACTATTGGAGAAATACTTCTAATAACAGTATAGTCTCCTATGATGAAACCTATACTTTCCAGGTCATGGGCAATATGAATTTGATGGCCTACTTCGGCCCTGCAATTCAAATCAGTGTTAGTGCTGATCCTGCTGAAGGAGGCACCGTGAGCGGTGGAGGCGAATACGCAGCCAATCATCCATGTACTCTGACAGCTACACCCAATCCTGGCTATGTGTTCGTAAAATGGATGAAGACAGGCAACTACTATCCTGTTTCATATGTCACTACTTACAATTTCAATATTCCGAACTATGATGCCGAATATGTGGCCATATTCGAGCCTGAGTATCCTGACATAGTCATCGGTGATGCGGAAACCATAAATTATGAATTGCCATATTATAGTTATTATAGCATAGCGGAGCAGATTTACACAGCTGAAGAGATTGGCACGTCAGGTATATTTCACAGTTTGTCCTTGTTCAGTAGTTACTACAATGAACGCAATCTTACCATTTACATGAAACAAACAGACAAGTCTACTTTTAGTAACGAATATGATTGGATTCCTGTAACTTCGGCTGATCAAGTGTTCAACGGCACCGTTACAATGGTGGAAGGAGAATGGACAGAGATTGTTTTTGATATGCCATTCCATTATGACGGCATTTCCAATATTGTACTTGTTGTTGATGACAACACGGGTTATTATGGTGAATCAGACTGTCGTACGTTTACTACTGATGGTTGTCAGACCCTCTTTACTTATGATTGGGAAACAGACCTTTCTCCCTCTAATCTGACCAATTATTGGGGCAGCATGTATAACACGAAGAACCAAATCAAATTGGGCTGTTCTCACACCATTACTGTCTCTGCCGACCCAACGGAAGGCGGCACGGTAATAGGAGGTGGCATTTGTCCGAAAGGCGACACCTGCACTGTGACGGCCAGACCTGCTTCCAATTATCACTTCTTCTATTGGACGGAGAACGGTGAAACTGTTTCCTTCGACACCACCTATTTGTTCACCGTGGAATCAGACAGGAACCTTATGGCGCATTTTGAGCAAGTGACACCCCATTGGAATGTAACTCCGAGCGGGAGCTTTATGGGACTTGTTGCTGTCATTGAGATTAATGATGTAGAGCAACGTTCTGATTTGCTTGAGGTCGGTGCATTCTGCGGGACAGAATGTCGAGGCTCAGCATTGGCCACTTACTCCGCTGAAAAAGACAGGTTCATGGTATCCTTCTTGATTTTTGGTGGAAATGGTGATGAATTGATATTCAAGCTTTATGATCACCGCATCGGACAAGAACTTGACTTGGATTCACCTAGTATGAACTTTAATAGTGGATCAATTGCTGGCAGTAATGATAATCCTTATGTTCTGGATTTCTATTGTGCCCAACGAATATCTCTTACAGCGGGATGGAACTGGGTCTCGACGTACATTGAAGGAGATGCTATTGAATTGCTCAACATGCTGAAGGAGAGCCTTGGCGGAAACGGTATCCAAATTGAGTCCCAGTATGATGGTCTTACGGAGAGAATTGGGGACGGCTATTGGTGGGGCGATTTGGATGAAGTTGGAATGATGAACAAGAGCATGTACCTGATTGAGGTTGCCGCCGATTGTACGGTTGAACTATATGGCTCAATCGTCAATCCAGCCGACCATGAGATAACCCTCTATCCTGAATGGACATGGATTGGCTTCCCATGCACCGAGGAAGTGGACATTGAGGTTGCATTATCTGGTTTGGAGGTCGAGGAAGGTGACATGATAGAAGGTCCGGACGGAGTTGCCGAGTATCTGGGAGGCGGTTTCTGGTACGGAATTGAGACTTTGGTTCCTGGCCAAGGCTACATGTACTATTCCACAAGCGACGAATCGAAGACCTTGGTCTTCCAGACGGGAAGATCGAAGGCAAAAGCCAAAGCGGGTTTCTTCGGCGGAAAAGCTCCAAAGGTGTCTATTGAACGAAAAGTCGAGCTACGGGATTGAATGACAAGCCATATTGATTGGTAAGGCTTGACTGAATGCAAACGGCCGCTCTCATCAGAGGGCGGTCGTTTTTTTATGGATGTGTTAAATTTGTTTTTTAATTAATTCATAGAAAATCCTAATGAAGAAAAAAATCTTTATCTTTGCCTCCATCAATCGAAACAAAGGTATAGTGATTCGTAGCAATGAATAAATAACACACATGAGAATAAATGTTGAAACATCTTAAACAACATAATAGTATCATTATGAAAGAAAAACTTTTACATCGGAAAAGGGTGGCTTTCGCTGTCCTGTTCACCCTGCTGCTGAGTGTGGCAGGCGTGACGAATGCAACGGCCCAGAGCTTCACTGTGGGCAACCTTAACTACTCCCTCAACGATGATGGAGCCTCAGTGACCGTAACTGGCCATGTGGATGGCCAAAACGCCACTGGCGAATTGGTGATTCCCGAAAGTGTGGAGCTTTACGGCACCACCTATTTTGTGACGGCAATAGGTAATGGCGCTTTTAGTGGTTGTGATTACTTGACAGGATCACTTGTTATTCCTAATTCGATAATTACAATTGGTGAATGGGCTTTTCAAAACTGTTTTAACCTAAATGGTTCATTAACCATTGGCAATTCTGTTGTAAACATTGAAGTTGGTGCTTTTCGGAGTTGTAATTTTACTGGCGAGTTGACTATTCCTGCTTCAGTCAAAAGAATAGGTTATTGGGCTTTTGGTTGGAATGATTTCACCATCTTGAACTATAATGCCACGTATGTTAATTTTTTAGACTCCGAATGGTTAATTGGATGCTCTTCGTTTACCACTTTGAACATAGGCGAGAACGTACAGATGATTCCCAATAATTTTGTGGCTGGGAATGTTGATTTTACAAATGAACTTATAATTCCAAATAGTGTGACTTCCATAGGTGCAAACTCTTTTAATAGTTGCACAGGTTTCACGGGTTCGCTTTCTATTCCTAATTCGGTGACTTCCATTGGCGAAAACGCTTTCAATGGCTGTTCTGGTTTTACGGGTTCGCTTTCTATTCCTAATTCGGTGAGTGGCATCGGCACCAATGCGTTTTCAGGTTGTAGTGGCTTCTATGGCACCTTGACCATAGGAAACTCCGTTACACAAATCGGCAACAGTGCCTTTTTCGGAGCATGCGAGAACTTTACTTCGTTCAATGTGCTGGCAGAAACGCCTCCCGCCTTAGGAACAAATGTATTTTTAAGTGTTAGCACAGATATTCCTGTTACCGTGCCTTGTGGCACGTTGGATGCCTACCAAAACGCTTCGGGCTGGAGTAGCTTCACGAACATCCAACAGCCTAACCTCTGCATGTGGGAAATCACAGCCACAGCTATCCCAATTAATGGCGGCATAGTGAGCGGCTCTGGTATTTACGAGCAAGGCCAAACCTGCACCCTGACAGCCACGCCCAACGAAGATTATGCCTTTGTGAACTGGACGGAAGATGGCGTGGAAATCAGCACTGAGGTATTTTATTCTTTCACTGTTACAAGTAATAGGAATATTGTGGCCAATTTTAAGAGCATTAGATACTATATTTGGGTCGATGTTCAACCTGAGGAAGGTGGCACAGTGAATGTTGCTCCAAATAGGTCCATGGATAGAAGTGGTTGGATTCATTATGATGATGGTTCCCATGCTACTGACGTTGGTGCTGGTGGAACCATTTATTGGGGCTCCATGTTCCCGACTAGTATGATTACCGGAAACACGTTGACAAGAATTGCCTTGTATGAAACCTCCAATAACACAGGTACAATCACTCTAAATGTTTATACTGGTGGTGATACTGCTCCTGGCACACTTATTCACACTCAAAACTTTACTCCTGTGGGTGGTGACACTTTCCATATAATTATGCTTAGCAGTCCTGTTTCCATCGATCCATTGCAGAACTTGTGGATTACCTTCTATCAAAGTGGTGACGCCTATCCAGCTACCGCTTGCAATGATACTGGTGATGCCAACAATCGTTGGGTGTCCATTGACGGTGTTGAGTGGTTGGATCTGGCCACTGCCGGTCTGCCTGGCTATAGCTGGATGATTCGTGCTTATGTTGAAGATGATGATTCGATGGAGAGTTATCTAGAAGGCGAAACTTGCACTTTAACTGCTATGCCTAACGAAGGGTGGGAGTTTTACAATTGGTTAGAAAACGGCACTGTGGTTTCAACAGATGTTGAGTATAGCTTTACGGTCACTTCCAACAGAAGTTTAGTAGCGAGGTTTAGAAACCTTAATGCTATTACTTTTGCTGACCCCATAGTTGAGGCACATTGCGTAGAATTATGGGATACAGATGGCGATGGATACTTGAGTTTTGATGAAGCCGCTGCGGTAACTTCTTTGAATTACGCATTCCGGAATTGGAGTAATATCACTTCCTTTGATGAATTGCAATACTTTACTGGATTGACTTACATTAATGATTGGGAGATGTCTGGTTGTGGTAATCTTACTTCTATAGTCTTACCAGAAAGCCTCACTTTTATAAATTATGCCGCTTTTGAATATTCCTATTCACTTCAATCCATTATTATCCCTGAAAGCGTAACCTATATTGGAGGATGGGCTTTTAGTTATTGTTATGCTTTGACTTCCATTATAATGCAGGCAGACACTCCACCCAGTATTAGCGACGACTGTCCTTTTTGCTCTACCGATATGGGCAATGTCGTTGTTACCGTTCCTTGCGGTGCAACAAGTAGTTATCAAAACGCCTACATTTGGGGTGATTTCGGCAACTATCAAGAGCCTGACGATTGCATTTATGAAATCATGGCAACAGTCAACCATGAGGAAGCTGGAACTGTGAGTGGAGTGGGTTCTTATCAAAAAGGCTCAATTTGTACTTTGGTTGCTATCCCCAATGAAGGTCGTACTTTTGTACGCTGGTTGGAGAACGGCCAAGAAGTATCAACCGAAGCCACCTACACGTTTACCGTTATGGGAGAGAGGAATTTAGTGGCGGCATTTATGGCTCTTACGGATGATATTATCGTCTTTGCTGACGTCAACGTGAAAAATATTTGCGTGAACAATTGGGACACAGATAGTGATGGTGAATTAACTTATGACGAGGCTGCTGATGTGATGGATTTGGGATATGCTTTCTACTACAATCAATCCATCACATCCTTTGACGAATTGCAGTATTTTACTGGTTTGGATGCGATTGGCTATGACGCTTTCTACGAATGTACCAGCTTAACTTCAATTGTTATACCAGAAGGAGTCACTTTAATAGATAGTTATGCGTTTTATGATTGCTACAACTTGGTTTCTGTAAATATTCCCGATGGAGTCGTCTGGATAGGGGAATATGCTTTTTATGTGTGCGGCCTTCTTGGAGAGCTTACTTTGCCAGAGCCACTTGAATATGTCGGTGAATACGCTTTCTTCGGCTGCGACGGCATCACCACGGTCAACTACAATGCTGTTAATTGTCAGACGATGGGCAGTGCGGCAAAGCCGGTTTTCTATGACTGTGCCTTCACACACCTCAACATTGGAGCGAATGTGCAAAACATTCCCAATTTTGCTTTCAAACGTTGCTTTATGATCACCGATATGACGGTGGCAGCAGTCAATCCGCCAACCATTTATTCTGGCACTTTCGGAATGGTTTCCCGCAGCATCCCTGTCTCTGTGCCTTATGGTTCAGGTGACACTTACCGCAACACCCAGTATTGGGAGGAATTCTTCAACATCGTTGAGGTTTATTTCAATGATGTGCAAGTCTTGCAATTGTCCCAAGGTTGGAATTGGGTGAGTCTCTCCATCGAGGCAGGCGATCCTGTCGAGCTGCTCCAGATGCTGGAGGCTGCCTTAGGCGACAACGCCGTGCAAATCCAGTCGTTCGACGATAACACCGAGTTTGACGGTGAGGAATGGTTCGGCGGCCTGGACGACACCGGTATCTCCAACGCACAGATGTACATGATCGAGGTCGTCAACGACTGCACGGTGGAGCTGCAAGGCACGCCTGCCAACCCTGCCGACTACGAAATCTACATCGAGCCCGGTCAGTGGAACTGGATTGGCTTCCCCTGCACGGTGGAACTGGGCATTGCCGAGGCACTCGCCAATTTCGAGCCTGAAGAGGCCGACCAGATCCAAGCCGGCAATATCATGACCGAGTTTGACGGCGAGGAATGGTTCGGCGATTTCGAGACGCTGGTGCCCGGACAAGGCTACATGTACTTCTCCAACAGCTCTGAACCGAAGATCTTGGTCTTTTCCACGACTGCGAAAGGCAAGAGTGTCATCTTACGGAAAGAAAAGAATTAATCTTCTGTGATAATAGGATGAAAACGGCCGCTCTCGGAGGAGGGCGGTCGTTTATTTTGCATATTTAACGTCTTTGTCGCTTCGTGTCATTGCGAGAAAAGGTGACAAAATATAACCCCCTTTTTTTATTTTTTGTCTACTTGTTTCACTCCACTCCATAGTCACCCATATTTCCACTTCCTGAGACCCATATCTTTTTCGGTTGAGATATGGGTCTGAAAAGGTTGAGATATGGGTCTTAACCATTAGTGCACTTAACCGTTCCAGAAACATTTTTTTTATTTACCCGTTGGCGGAATTAGAAAAGAGGGAAAAGATAGCGAAATAAATGGATAAAAAGTTGCACATATTATTGATTTTCAGTAATTTTGTGGTTGAAATCAAAAGTAAATAACAAGAAAATCA
>JAEEGK010017072.1_pt1 | contig 15874 bp, 13 predicted proteins | sample 8958771 | NCBI WGS metagenome assembly JAEEGK01 (sample SAMN16246547, study PRJNA631951) | gut metagenome | biome: gut microbiome; feature: rumen; material: SC-attached | host: Bos | place: Iran: Karaj | collected 2018-10
TGTGACAGCCCTACAGCCTATGTTGTAGGGCTGTCGTATTACGGCAGCCGCAAACGATGATTATTATGGCGAGGTACCAAGAATTTGTCTATTTTTGCAATCACTATGGATTTCAAACTAGTCTCAGATTTTCAACCTACTGGCGACCAGCCTGAAGCTATCAAACAATTGGTCGATGGCTTGAATCGTGGCGACCGCGCCCAGACGCTTTTAGGTGTGACGGGCTCGGGAAAGACGTTTACCATTGCGAATGTTTTGGCCCAATTGAACCGACCTGCTTTGGTGTTGAGCCACAATAAGACTTTGGCGGCACAACTCTACGGCGAGTTCAAGCAGTTTTTCCCTGAGAATGCGGTGAATTATTTCGTTTCCTATTACGACTACTATCAGCCCGAGGCTTTCATCCCTGCAACCAATACCTATATAGAAAAGGACCTCGCCATCAATATGGAAATCGACAAGATGCGGCTGGCGACCACTTCTGCCTTGCTATCGGGTCGACGCGATATCATCGTGGTTTCCTCAGTGTCATGTCTTTATGGTATCGGCAACCCTGACGATTTTGGCAAGAACATCATCTATCTGGAGCGTGGCATGAAAATCAGTCGCGACGATGTGGCAAAAGCCTTGGTCGGAGCTTTGTATGTGCGCAACGAGATTGAGTTCACGCAAGGCAAGTTCCGGGTGAAAGGGGAGACCATGGATGTGTTTCCCGCCTACGCCGACTATGCCTACCGCATCGTGTTTTGGGATGACGAAATCGACAGTTTGGAGATGTTTAATCCTGTGACGGGCAGAAGGATGGAGAATCTTTCGGAACTGACCATCTTCCCCGCCAACATCTTCGTGACCTCGCAAGCCAAACTCAACTCAGCCGTTGCGGAAATTCAGGATGACATGTTTAAGCAAGCCGAGTATTTTCGCGAAATTGGGAAGAACCTTGAGGCGAAACGCCTTGAAGATCGCGTCAATTACGACCTTGAGATGATGAAGGAACTGGGCTATTGCTCTGGCATTGAGAACTATTCGCGTTATTTCGATGGGCGTAGTCCAGGCACGCGACCTTTCTGCTTGCTCGATTATTTCCCCGACGACTTCATCACCATCATCGACGAGAGCCATGTCACCATTCCGCAGATCCGAGGCATGCATGGTGGCGACCGTTCGCGCAAGCAGACTTTGGTGGAATATGGCTTCCGTCTGCCTTCGGCCTTGGATAATCGTCCCTTGCAGTTCGATGAGTTTGAGGCACTTACGGGGCAGACCATTTATGTCAGTGCCACACCCGCTGACTTTGAGTTGCAGCAGAGCGAGGGCGTGTATGTGGAGCAGCTGATTCGTCCCACGGGCCTGCTCGACCCGCTCATTGAGGTGAGACCGAGCTTGAATCAAGTCGATGACCTCATCGACGAGATCCACAAAGTGGTGGAGAAGAACCAACGTGTGCTCGTCACCACTTTGACCAAACGCATGGCCGAGGAATTGAATACCTATCTCAACAATCTGAAAATCAAGACGCGCTATATCCACTCCGATGTGGATACCATGGAGCGTGTGGAGATTCTACAAGGCCTGCGTATAGGCGACTTTGACGTGTTGGTTGGCGTGAACCTCTTGCGCGAAGGATTGGATTTGCCCGAGGTGAGTTTGGTCGCCATTTTGGATGCCGACAAGGAAGGTTTCCTTCGCTCGGAGCGTTCTTTGACGCAGACGGCAGGTCGTGCTGCCCGTAATGCCGAGAGCAAGGTCATCATGTATGCCGACACCATCACCGATTCCATGCGTAAGACCATTGACGAGACGGCGAGACGTCGTGCCAAGCAAATGGCCTACAACGAAGCCCATGGCATTGTCCCCAAGACCATTGTTAAGGCCATTGATAACTCTTTGGGCACCTTGAAAGGCCAGCCTGCGCCAGTGTCGTATTCGCAATCGGGTGATTCAACGATGGCTGCCGAGGGACAAGCTAGTTATAAGTCGAAGGATCAGGTTCAGAAAGCTATCCAACAGTCTAAGAAAAACATGGAGAAGGCCGTTAAAGAGATGGACTTCCTTGCTGCAGCAAAGTTTAGGGATGAGATGATGGCTTTGCAAGAGCAATTAGAGAAATTGAATTGATGCCATGAGTGCCCAAACCAGAGCCATACTACAGCAATACTGGGGCTATCCCAGCTTCCGCCCACTTCAAGAGGACATCGTCGATTCGGTGATGACGGGGGAAGATACACTTGCATTGCTGCCCACAGGTGGAGGCAAGAGCATTTGTTTTCAGGTGCCCGCAATGGCAATGGAGGGGCTCTGCCTCGTCATTACGCCACTCATCGCGTTGATGAAAGACCAGGTGGCGCATCTTTTGGAGAAAGGCATCCCCGCTGCGGCCATTTACTCGGGCATGCATCCCGATGCTTTGGAGTTGGCTTATAATCAGGCTGCATACGGGCGACTCAAATTCTTGTATGTTTCTCCTGAGCGTCTGCAAACCAATGCATTCATCGAGGCGTTGCGGAAGATGAAAGTCTGCCTGCTGGCTGTCGATGAGTCGCACTGCATCTCTCAATGGGGCTATGACTTTCGTCCGCCTTATCTGAAAATCGCTGACATCCGGCCTTATATGCCCAAGACGCCTGTCTTGGCTTTGACCGCCACGGCAACAGCCAAGGTGGTGGATGATATTCAGGAGCGTCTCGGTTTCAAGAAGAAGCATGTCTTCCAAAGCAGTTTCGAGCGTAAGAACGTGACTTATAATGTGTATCACGAAGCTGACAAATATGGCATGTTGCGCCGTAAACTAGAAGGCATGACCGAAGGTAGTGCCATTGTGTATGTACGCAATCGTAAACGTACCCAAGTCATTGCAGACTGGCTCAATTCGGTGGGCATTTCCGCTACTTATTATCATGCTGGCTTGGATGCCAAGACGCGCGATGAGCGCCAAGACCTTTGGATGAAAGGCAAGGTAAAAGTCATTGCGGCGACAAACGCCTTTGGAATGGGCATCGACAAGCCTGATGTGCGTCTCGTTATCCATATGGATCTGCCCGATAGCATTGAAGCCTATTTCCAGGAGGCCGGTCGTGCTGGTCGTGACCTTAAACCCTCTGAGGCATTTCTGCTTGTGTCGCCTGCCGATATCAAGAAACTGCAAGAAAACCTGACGCAGTCGTTTCCTGAAATGGAGCGCATCAAATTGATATATAATGCTTTGGGAAATTATTTCAATATTCCTGTTGGGGCAGGAGAGAATGTATCATATCCATTCATCATCAACGATTTTGCTAATCGTTATGGCTTTAATGTCGTAGAGGTGTTCCATACTTTGAAAATCCTTGAAAAAGAGAGTTTCTTGATGCTGTCTGACAGTTTTGATGAGCCGTCCAAGGTGATGATTAAGGCATCGAGGGATGACCTCTATGGCTTTCAGGTCAACAATCCACAATATAGTGAGTTGATTAAGTGTATGTTGCGTAGCCTTCCTGGGGTGCTGACAGACTTCGTGAAAATCAACGAGGAGATGTTGGCGAAGAAGACGGGACTGACTGCGGAAAAAGTCATGGAACAACTGAAAAAGTTGGAGACGTACAATTTCCTTTCTTACTCACCTCGTAACGACAAGCCTCGGGTGCTGTTTCTGTCGGAATTTGTTGATACAAAGCATTTTGGTCTTTCTAAGGAGAATTATTACAATCGCAAGAAAGATGCTGAAGCACGCGTGAAGGCGGTTATTGATTTTGTAAACAATGATGAAGAATGCCGCAGTGTGCAGCTGCTTCGCTATTTTAATGAAACATCGAAGACGACTTGTGGGCATTGTGACGTGTGCATGAAAAAATACGGCAACAGGATCTCGTACGATAAGGTGGAGGAGAAAGTGCAAAGTGTGATGAGCGAGACAGCTCAGCCTATGAAAGATGTGCTTAACAAATGCTCGGAATTTGGAGAGGATAAAGTATTGGATTCCATTCGGTTTCTTGTCGATTGTGGAGTTTTGCAGTTGGAAGATGACGGCTCAGTAAAACGTAAGAGCAACAAAAAAAGCCGCCACGAATGACGGCTTTTTTTGTTTCATTGGAAATTCTTATTTCAGAATGTTTGCAGCGGCTTTGAACTTCACAATTTTCTTTGCTGCAATCTTGATGGCTTTACCTGTTCTTGGGTTACGGCCTTGTCTTGCGGGACGGTCGTTTACATACAATGTTCCGAAACCAACGAGGGCGAGTTTGCCGTCCTTCTTCAGTTCTTCTTTAGTAACATCAACGAAAGCGTCAACAGCTTTTCTTGCATCAACTTTGGTCATGCCGGTTTTTTCGGCAACAGCATTGATTAATTCGATTTTATTCATGTTAGTTTATAATTAGTGGTTAGTTTTACCCGACAAAAGTAATGTATTTTTCAAAAATACAAGCATTTTTGAAAAAAAATGTACATTTTTTGTCGAAAATAGTGCAAATTCTTCAAAAATGAGGCTATTTTCCTCATTCAAAAGAGGTTTTCCAAGCCCCATTTAGCTGAGTGCCACGTAAAAAATCGTCAATTGGCATGGCTTTTTTGCCAGATTGTTGTACGTTCGTCAGACTGATGAAACCGTCACAAAGGGCAATTTTAAGGTACTTTTTGTTGTCGGTTACGACACTGCCCACAGGTAGACTTGTCTGGCATAGTTCGATTTTAGTTGAAAACACCTTCAAATCAATGGTCTCACCTTTTTCGGAGATGAGTTGCGTATGGGCGGCAGGGTAGGGCGACAATCCTCTGATATGATTGTAAACCGTTTGACAATCTTGATTCCAGTCTATGTTGCAGAATTCTTTTGTGATTTTTGGAGCCGGCTTTAGAGGTTGATTCTCATAGAGCGCTTCCTGCGGCAAAGCTTTTGCTTCTCCTTTTTCTATCTCCTTGATGGTTTCCACAACGACTTTATTGCCTAAAAGCATCAACTCATCATGTAGTTCTCCAGCTGTTTCATCCGGACGTATGCTAACTTTCTCACGCATGATTATGGCTCCTTTGTCAATTTCCTCGTTGAGGAAGAATGTAGTGAGTCCAGTTTCGGTTTCTCCATTGATGATGGCGAAGTTGATAGGGGCGGCACCACGATATTGGGGCAGGAGGGAGGCATGGAGGTTGAAAGTGCCAAGCTCTGGCATTTGCCATACTACAGCGGGCAACATTCTGAAAGCCACGACGATAAAGAGATTGGCATGATAAGAAGCCAATTGTTTAAGGAACTCCTGATCTTTCAGCTTTTCTGGTTGAAGCAAAGGCAGGTTGTGTTCTAATGCAGTCTTTTTTACATCAGAATACTGTATCTTTCGCCCCCTACCGGCAGGTTTGTCTGGCATAGTGACGACAACGGCCACTTCATAACCGGCGCCAAGGATGGCTTCCAGTTGCGAGGCAGCAAATTCTGGCGTACCAAAATAGGCGATTCTAATCTTGTTCTCCATAAGCGGTCAAAAAAATGCCTGACCCAAACGAGCCAGGCATTCGATTTGATTAAACCTTTGTTATTTCATCTTCTCTTCGAGATAAGCAATGTTCTTGCTGATTTCGAAAGCCTCGTTGCTATTCGGGAAATCCTTCTTTAAGGCCTTGTAAGTCTCTAAAGCCTTGGCGTAGTTACCCATGATTTCATAGGTCATGCCCAATTTCATGAGATGCATCGGTGAAGAGAAGTCATTGGGGTTCTTCTTGGTGGCTTTCTCGTAGTAGGAAACGGCGTTTTGTTGGTCACCGAGTTCGAGATAACAGTCACCGATAAGTCCTAAAGCCAAAGGAGCTAACACTTTGTCATCGTTGGTGTATTTCTTGAAGTATTCGATGGCATTGTTGTAGTCACCTTGTTTCATATAGCAGAGACCTGCATAGTAAGCGGCAAGCTTACCAGCTTTAGTCGAACCGTAGTCCTTGACAATGTCGAGAAAACCGACCTTTTCGCCGTCACCATTCAAAGCAGTGGCATAATTCTCGTTTTCCATGTAGTATGATGCAAAGTCAACGGCTTCTGCGGCTTTTTGTTCAAAATTAATTTCTTGCGGATAGCTCAGGTTCTTAGCGGTCTCATTGCGTTTTTTCTTATAGTTGGTGATGCCATAGATAGCGAATGCTGCGACCAACAGGGCAATGAGAATGATCCACAAGGTCTTCTGGTTGTTTTCAATCCAAAGTTCGGTTTTGCTTAAGGCTTCTTCAACATTTTCAAGCCTTTCATCTCCTTGTTTTGTGTTTTGTTTTGCCATATCAATTCAAAATTTTGCGTGCAAAAGTACGCTTTTTAGGCATACCTTCGACCAAAATTGTGTAATTTTTTCTTTTTTCGTATTTTTGCGCTTCTTAACAATAAAATAGACCCAATGAAGAAAACCATAGTGTATGATGGCAGGGAAATGCAGAACACTGAATTGCAACATGATGCCGCTCGTGATGCAGCCATGCTTGACTTTCTGACTCAGTTCATCACAGATGAGCGTAGGCAACGTTTTGAGGAGATTCTCGATTTCAGGACAAGGCACATCACTGTTGTTTTAGAGGATATCTTTCAACCTCATAATGCCAGTGCGGTATTGCGCAGTTGTGAGTTGCGTGGCGTTCAGGATATTCATATTGTGGAGAATACTAACCACTATGACGTGAATCCTGATGTGGTATTAGGCAGCACGAAATGGCTCAATATGTATCATTATGAAGGCGCAGCGTTCAATACACCGACGGCATATCAGCAGTTGCATGAAAAGGGTTACAAGATTGTGGCTACTTGTCCGCATCGTGATGACTACACACCCGATACTTTGCCTTTGGACCAACCCATTGCCTTGGTCTTCGGTACAGAGAAACTGGGTCTTTCCGACTATGCCGTTGAACATGCCGACATGCACGTCCGCATCCCGATGTATGGCTTCACGGAGAGCTACAACATTAGTGTTTCGGCGGCTTTATTGCTGTATTCGCTGACCAACCGCCTCCATGCCTCTCATGACATTGATTGGCATCTGTCGGAGGAGGAACGTAATGCGCTGCGTCTTGAATGGACACGTCGTTCACTGAGCCGTATCCGGCAATATGATAGGAAGTTTGCCGAACTTCATCCTGAGTTTTTTACAAATGAGTGAACACTATATGCTTTTATTTTGCTCGTTTTTGCATCATAAAGTCAAAAATGTGTACTTTTGCAGTGAAAAATACTCATATAATGAATATAATGAAAAAGATTCTGATCATCATATTGGTCTTACTGGCGGTGGTTTTTACTTCGTGCAAAAAGACACGTTATTGTAGGTGTACTACTATCCAAAATGAAGAAGTCGTGAACTTGGGTGAGGAGTATTACACTATTGAAGACGGCTCCTCCTGTTCCGACAAATCCAAGGAAATTGTGGGTTGGGGGCAGGTCATTTGTTCTGAGGTGTCAGAGTATGAAGTGACAGGCCAGAACCCCAGCTGGTGGGAGAATCTGTTCAACAACAACAATAATAACCATAAACCTTAATTTCTTTGCCTCAATTACTCGGTAAATCAGCTTTGAAGGTACTGCTTGGGCTTGTGTTCATCATCTCGGCGGTCCTGAAAATTCTCGAAATGGATCGTTTCGAGATTTATATTTATAGTTTTCATTTTTTCAGCCTCAATTTCTCGTATTTAGTAGCTCGCGCCGCCATAATTGTTGAATTGGTATTGGGCATCGGATTAATCGCTAACTATCTTCACAAGTTAATGTGGTGGGGGAGTATGGCTTTACTCTTGGGCTACTCCTTATTATTATTATATGCAATCGTCACAGGACGCACCGATAGTTGCCATTGTTTTGGAGACTTTATTCAGCTTGATGCCAAGCAAAGCCTAATAAAGAATGGGGTGTTGTTTTTTCTTTTCATTTTGATTTACAATATGGAAGAATGGGAAACGCCTTTCAGATGGTTACTTTTGAGCCTTACAGTAATTGTTTCGACCACTGCCGTTTTTGTGGTTTCACCACCAGACAATTATATTTCGAATGATGCGCCTGAACATCGTCTTCAAGAGGAACTTTTCAATAGTATGCTTGACGAACCTCCTTTTGACAAGTTGAATTTGCGACAAGGCAAATTTATAGTGTGTTTTTTCTCTACAGGTTGCGAATACTGCCAGTTAGCAGCACGAAAGCTCTCGCTGATGCAGCGGTTTAATCGTTTCCACCCAGGAAGAATCGTATATGTCTTTATGGGAAGCAAAGAAGGTGTCATGAAGTTTTATAGGTCGTCAGAATCGGCGCGCTATCGGAATCTGCTGTATAATGATATGTCAAACCTTTTGAAGATCGTTGGGGGCGATTTTCCCCTCATTGTTCTTCTGCGTGACGGAGAAGTGGTTCACGAATATGGTTTCCGCGACATGAATGAAGAGGAGATTAAGGCGTTTATGGCCTCCTAAACCTTTCCCCCGTCTCTTCAATCACCGCTTTCTTCCAAGAATCAGGATAACCAGGTTGTTTGGGTTTGGCAGGATAGCCGTAGCCGTTGCGCTTGAACTGGCCGTTTTCTTCTTGCTTTACATTGCTGTCCAAATATTTAACTAAAAGGTAGTTGTCCAGCTCTTTCCATGTAGCCACGGTGTTGTGCCCCGCTTGATTGGAGAAATCAGTGAGGTAGGTAATGGCTTGCTGTGGGTCATTTGCAAAGAGGCTCATGGCTTGGTTGTCGACATAGTTGATTTGCTCCTGATAGCCGGTTTCCAGCTCGTTCTGCACGGCTTGGATGTCGCTGATGACACGGTTATAGAAGAGGTATTTGAAATGAGCCAATCTGTTGAAGACCCAGAAGGCGGCATTGTCGCTGTAGGTTAGCATATCACCATTGCCCACACGGTATTCAATCGGAACCTCGGTGATGGAGCAATAGAAGGGCGTATAGACAGTCGAGTTAGTGTCGTCGACGCCGAACCAAATGATGCCACCGATGGGGTTGGGCAGCCACGAACGGCTTTGGGCAATAAAGGAGAAACCCGTTTGAACGACTTCGATGCTGCGCTCGTTGAGGTAGGGCTTGCCTTCGTATTCCCAATACAAAGGGTTGTAACGGAAAGGTGAACCGAAGGGACCTGCGCCCACATCTTTGGTCTTGTCCAATTCGGTGCCTTGGAAGTGGTCGCGTTGGAAGGCCATCATGTCGGATAGGCTGATTTTACGGTTGGGCTTGACATAGAGGGGCATGCGGTGTGTGAGGTCTTTTCCAGTGACATAGTCCCAATACGCGTCCATGCCGTCGCAGACCTTGTTGAACATGGTCCACACGCGAAGGTCGCACACGCGAGCGGCACTGAAATCGACGGGAGCGTAGACAGCACTGAAATCAAAGTCCTTGTCCTTTCCGCTGAAATAGCCCTTACGGCGGGCGAAGTCGATGATGTCGTGTTTGTATATTACCTCAACTTCCTCGTTATAAAGTTTTTTCCAATCCTTGTCGGTGATGGAGGTCTTGCCGTTGCGCAAGGGGAAGGTGGTGATGCGCGCTGCGTTGGCGTGGCCGCTCACATAACCGTCGGGGATGCGGATGGCCACCCACACTGCGCCACGGTCGGCGTTGATGGTGTCACCAGTCTTGGTCACTTGGGGTGTGTATCCTTTGGGCATGATCTCCATATACCACACTTCGTTGGCATCGCTGATGCTGAACGACTCGCCGTCGGAGCCGTAGCCGTAGGCATCCACCAAGTCGGCCATGATTTTGATGGCTTCGCGGGCTGAGCGGCTGCGTTCCAAAGCGATGAACATGAGGCTGCCGTAATCCACGATGCCCGTTGGGTCCATCAACTCTTCACGACCACCGAAAGTGGTCTCGCCGACGGCCACTTGGTTCTCGTTGATATAGCCCACCACTTGGTAGGTGTGAGGCGGTTGCGGCACGCTACCACGTGGCGCATTGGTGCCACGGTCGTAGCACACGCGCATGCTGCCCGCGGGCCAGTCGGCGGCGGGGGTGAAGTAGAGTTCACCATAGCGGATGTGCGAGTCGGCGCAATAGCTGATGAAGTTGGAGCCGTCAACGCTGGCGCCTTTGGTGATCAAGAAATTGGTGCAGGCCTGCGATTGGCTAAAAGCGACAAGCAGGGCGATAATAAGGATGGTTTTGATGTTTTTCATTGGTTGAAATTTCTTTGGCGCAAAGGTAGTGAAAAACTCGGTTTTTCCTGTAAAAGTGTTATCTTTGCCAAAAATTTATGTAATGCAATCCACAATCCCATTAGCGGAACGCCTGCGTCCGACCTCGCTTGACGACTATATCGGGCAGAAACATATCATCGGCGAACATGCCGTGCTGCGCCGTGCCATTGAGACGGGGCGCGTGCCTTCCATGATCTTTTGGGGACCACCCGGTGTGGGCAAGACCACCCTGGCCTTCATCATATCCAAGCAGGTTAAAAGGCAGTTCTTTCAACTGAGTGCCGTCAGCAGTGGCGTGAAGGAAGTGCGCGAGGTCATTGACCGTGCGAGGATGGCGCCAGAGGCACCTATTTTATTTATTGATGAAATCCATCGTTTCAGCAAATCGCAGCAGGACTCGCTGCTGGGTGCCGTGGAACGTGGCTTGGTCACTTTGATTGGCGCCACTACGGAGAATCCCTCGTTTGAGGTGATTTCGCCTTTGCTGTCACGCTGTCAGGTGTATGTGCTCAAGTCGTTGGAGAAAGAGGACTTGCAGATCCTTTTGGACAAGGCAGTGAAGGCGTTGGAGTACGATTTCGGTAAGAAGATTACCGTTAAAGAGCCGGAGGCCTTGATGCAGATCAGTGGTGGCGACGGACGCAAGCTGTTGAATGCCATCGAGCTGGTCGTCACATCGTTGAACGACTTGGACATGACCGCAGAAGAGTTGGTCATCACCAACGACTTCACCACCGACTGCATCCAGAGCAATCTCGTGAAATACGACAAGCAGGGCGAGATGCACTACGACATCATCTCGGCTTTCATCAAGTCGATGCGCGGCAGCGACCCTAATGCGGCCTTGTATTACCTTGCCCGCATGATCGAGGCAGGGGAGGACCCGCTCTTCATCGCACGAAGGATGTTGATTCTCTCTTCGGAGGACATCGGCAATGCCAACCCCAATGCCTTGTTGTTAGCCAATGCCTGCTTCGATGCGGTGAATAAGATCGGTTGGCCTGAGAGTCGTATCATTTTGGCTCAGACGGTCACCTATTTGGCCTCATCTCCCAAGAGCAACGCCGCCGTGGCCGCCATTGACGCGGCACAAGCTTTGGTGCGTCAGACGGGCGACTTGCCCGTGCCTTTGCACCTTCGCAATGCTCCGACGAAATTGATGAAAGACCTTGGCTACGCTGATGGTTACAAGTATGCCCATGCCTATCAGGGCAACTTTGTGGAGCAGGAATTTTTGCCAAATGAAATTTCTGGCACGGTTTTGTATGAGCCACAAGATAACCCTCGCGAACGAGAATTGCGTAAGAATTTGAGGGAGAAGTGGAAGGAGAAGTATGGGTATTAGTTTAGAGTTTAGGGTTTAGAGTTATAGGGCTGTCACACTGTGGCAGCCGATAATGAGATAACAATTTGGAAATGAGTGAAGAAAACAAAGAAAAAAGCATGACCCTATGGAACAGGGTGTTGGAGACTAGTCTGCGTCTTCCTTTTGTGAAGGTCAACCGTGAAGAGTTTCTTACCAAGGAACTGACCAAGTTCTGCACCCCGATGGAGGTAATGACGGCCTTGGATGACAGCCCATTGAAGGTGTTGAGCAAGAAGGAAATCGATAAGTTGGCCAACCAGTGCATCAATTACCATCTGACCATGGTTTGTGGTACATCAGCCTTGATGGGATTGCCCGGAGGTTGGTGGATGGCAGGCTCCATTCCAGCGGACATCACTCAGTTTTATGGCCATATCCTGTCGTTGATGCAGAAACTCATCTATCTCTACGGTTGGCCCTCATTGACGGATGTCAACAAACAACTTGACGACGAATCGCTCAATATTATGACTTTGTTTGTGGGTGCCATGATGGGCAACAAGTTGGCAGTCGAGGCCTTGACTAAAGTGGTCGGGCAAATTTCAAAGAATGCTGGAATAAAGATCTCTGAAGGGGTGATGGCTCATTATGTCATCAAGATTGCACAATGGATCGGCATCAATATGACTAAAGAGGGTTTCGCCAAAGGCGTAGGCAAAGTGCTACCTCTGGTGGGTGCACCTATCTCAGCGACAATTACTTACTATACTTTCCGTCCTATGGCACGGCGGCTCAAAAAGCATCTTGACGAATTGTATGATATGAGACACTGAATCAGAGATCGCGTGCGAATAGAAACGAAACGCCCATATCATTCCCCTAGGAATCTATGGGCGTTTCATGTAATTGTTAGTGTTTGAACTCGGTCTCGAAAATGTTGTGCAGCTCAACGTCTGGGGTCTGCAATATGGCCTTGTAGTTTAGCTTCTTCTCATTCATGAGCCAATCAATGTATTCGTCAACGAATTCTTTGACTTCCGATTGGTTCATTTTGATATAAATAAGATTCAGTTTGGCCTTGGCTTCAGTTTCGTTAAGACCATCATTGGCAATGATTAATCCAGTGAGTTTGTCCATCGCTTTTTCCATAGTATTGGGTTTTTTTGTGGTTTGAGCTTGCAAATATAAGCAGGAAATGCAGATTTGTCAAGATTTTTGATGAAAAAAAACATTTTTCATGTTTATAGTCGCGTAATTATCCTTCGAGGATAATTATTGTAGAACATTTTTCTAATTGGAGGGAAAGATGCCTCTTTTTTTGAAAAAAAGAGTTGCATTTTTGAAAAAAACAGTATTTTTGCAGCGGTTCTTATCATAAAGACCTATAGTCAAGAATATTGGCTATAAGTAAAAGGTTTCATAAATTTTGGTTTTTGGTTCTTGAAAACCCCGGCTTTTTATACCGGGGTTTTCTTGTTTGGGAGATTCAATCCAACACGACTTTGACCGTTGCGCTTCCTGCCTTGACGACATAAAGTCCAGGCTTTAAGCTGAAACGATAGCTGGTTGTATGGCTTTTGCTGGCCACGTTGCGACCAAGCAGGTCATACACAAAAATGTCGGTTGGCATAGGACTTTCCACTGTAAGGCTTCCGTTGGCTGTAAACACAGTTAATTCATTATTATTTTCTTCAATGTCTTGCATGTCAGAGTAATATAAGGTGAACTGCGTGTCAATCATCGAAGAGACCACTTTCGCATCGAGCCATCTGTAGGTGATGGGAAGCGTTTCGCCCAGGTCACTTTGGAAATACCATGAGTTCAAGTCCCAATAGGCCTCACCTCCCATCATTTCGACAGCTTTTTTCTCGGTGTCGAAACGGTTGGTATACTCGTCGCGGACAATCCATTCCGATTCGTTGAAAATGCTCGTGGTCTTGGAGACCAACTCGCCATCCGAGTCATAATGGAATTCGGTCTTGCCATCGAACGACATGTCGCCACCTCCCCAGCCTGCGGAGTAGGAAGTCTGTTGGCTGATGCGCTCACCATCGTATTCAAACGTAGTTTTGCCTCGGAGTATCCATCCGTTGTCTCCCCACATTGTCCTCATGTAAGTCAAGAGTTCGGTGCAACGACCGTTTTCGTAGCGTAATGAGTCTTTGGAACTGAGACGCCATTGCCCGTTGCGGATGGTGGAGTAGGTTTCAGAGGTCATCTGTCCATCGCTGTTGTAAACGTATTCGTATTTGCTGTTGTTTTCCCATTGTTCGTTGTTGAACCTGGAAATCAAGAGCTCGGTGAGGTTCCCGCCTTCGTAGGTGTATAATCTTCTGGATTCGTTACGCCAAACCGAGTCAAAACGCGAAGTGACGACAGAATCGATCAGTCCCGTTTCTCCTAAGTAATTGTTTAGGTTGTAATAGGGGACCCAATCCCCATTGTCCCATTGAAAATGCAGTTCACGGGTGAGGTTTCCATTTTCGTCATAGTTGAATTCGGCTTTGTCGTTGGGTTGCCATTGGCTGTTTTCCAACAAGGAGTAAACCTCTGTGTCCCAAAGACCTTTATCGTTATAAGTATACACGCTTTTCCATTGGGTCCAGTCAAAGTCGTCACTGCCGACGACACTGTCCAAGCGGGCAGTGAAGTCGCTGGTGAAACGATGCGACTTATTGGGATTGCCTATGCTTTCGGGATGCTCTGCTTCATAGAGGCATTTCTCCAAAGTGTTGCGGAAAAACTTGGGACCGTCTTTTTGCTGTGCCATCGTGGGAATGGCCATGCACAAAGCTGTTATAATGATGATAGATTTTTTCATGACGCTTATTATTTAAGGATGAGTTTTTGGATACTGTTGCCCAAAGATGTTTCGGCCTTAATCAGATAGAGGCCTTTTTGCAAACCTGAAAGGTTGAGGTTGCAGATGCCATCTGTGGCGAAGGCTTTCAGCACTTCCTGACCGAGTGTGTTGTAAAGGACTATGCTGTTCAATCCAGGTGCTGTCACGATAGCGGTTTCAGTGGCCGGATTGGGGAACACTGTCATGCCTGTGTCAGCGATGTCTTCGACACCGTAGCTGCCATAATAAACCTTATTGGAAGGACTCGACTCTACCTCCCCTTGTACGCCGGTGACATAATACACGGCTGCGCTGATTTCATTGCTGACGGTGTAATTCGTCTCAGTCAAATTGGAGGCAATCAACTCGCCGTTGCAATAAACATTGTAAGCCTCGGCGGCATAAGCCACCTGCCATTCCAACAGCAGCCCTTTGGACTCATCGCTGGTGGCTTTGAGGTGCATCGGGACCATTGTCCTGTTGATTTCAATTTCACGCCATTCGGGATGGTCGAGTATGGTGGCGAATTCGGATTCGCACTGGGTGCTTTGGTAGATGGCATGGACTTTATAGTGATAGACCTTACCAAGTGGGACATTGATAGGCTCGTTGAAGGTGGTCGCTGTCAACGATTTGATCAACTTGTATTCGTCGCCAAGCTCTTTCCTGTAAATCCTATATCCTGAGAGGTCTTCGCCTTCGGCGGCATCCCAAGAGAAATGGAACCTGCCATTTTCGAGGCGCTCGTAAGTGAAATTCTTCGGGGCCGAGCATCCGGTTTCAGCCATGGCGCAGACTGCTTCTGTAGCATCAGATTCGCCTTTGTCGGTGAAGATAGTGAGATGGTAGCAGTGGCCTTCGTATGCGGCATTCTTATCTATATAGGTGTCGCCATCGGAAACCATGGCGTATAATAGACCATCACGATAGATATTGTAGCCGTATCCATGTTCCGCGACTCCCGTCCACTTGAGGACGATATTCTGGCCTTCAATCTCAGCAACGAGGTCGGTGGGCAACTTGATGACCTCACCGATTTCGTCACAGGCATTGTTGGCGATGAAGAAAGTGCCCACGGGCATGTCTTCGGATGAGCCTTCAAATTTGAAGATGTCTTTGCCTTCACTGTCCTTGATAACGAAGCTGAGGTATATAGGTTCGGAAGGAGCCGACCAGACGAATCTGACGCGACCCATGGCCATGTCGACGTCGAAAGTGCTTTCTTCACCACGTTCTGGGGCGATTTTTGCAAACATGATGCCTGCGGAATTGTACATTGTCAGTGCGCCGTCTATCCATCCTTCGTCTTGGCTTGTGGTTGTGACCGTCCAAGGGCAGGTAGGGCCGAGGTTGACTTCGTTGAAATAGATTTTCTTGCCGTTGTTGCCTTTGTAGACGGGGTAGATGGTATAGTTGACCAAGATGGGAGCACCAACTGGGTCAACATAGGTAATGGCTTCGCCTGGTGTAAGGTCTTCAAGCACCTTGACGATGGTCTCGTCGCGCATGATGACGACTTGGTCGAGGATGTCGATGGCGTCTCCGTTAAGGGTGAGGGAAGGATTAGTCCAAGTCAACGTGGCCGTGAAGGCAT
>JAEEGK010017073.1_pt1 | contig 15874 bp, 15 predicted proteins | sample 8958771 | NCBI WGS metagenome assembly JAEEGK01 (sample SAMN16246547, study PRJNA631951) | gut metagenome | biome: gut microbiome; feature: rumen; material: SC-attached | host: Bos | place: Iran: Karaj | collected 2018-10
GGCTTTAAACAACCGATACAGTGTTATTTACTATTTCTTTCACCCTCGCAATTGTCATATTCAGCGATTTTATGTGGAGAAGCGCTTAATCGTGCCACGTCAAAGTAGCTAATCGTGTCACATCAAAGTAGCTAATCGTGCCACGTCAAAGCAGCTAATCGTGTCACATCAAAGCAGCTAATCGTGTCACATCAAAGCAGCTAATCGCATTTTGAATACCAAAATCAACAAAATCCCTTTTTTAACTAATTTTTTTGCAATTTTTTTAATTTTTTTTTCAAAAAATTGCAGGTTTTTTAATTTCAAAACAATTAATTATGTGAAGACTAAGGTTTAGTCAAAGTAATCTTATTTTGATGCCGGTAAAGCATCATAAAACGGAGGCTCGTATGAGTAAGACGACAGTTATCGAGTATGAAGACTCGGATGGAATGGGAACAGTAACTCTCTGTGCAAACCCATTTAAGGATGGCAAATTTTATGCAAAGTTTGACCGAACAACAGTGAACATTGACAATCTGATTGCAAGGATTCAAAAGAAAGAAGTTGGAACTAATGCAATCATGGCAAAACAAATGGCTTCTTTGTTCAAGGCTGAAATTCTTGAAGCCTTTAGCCGGGGAGAAGCAGTGAACCTGTTTGACTTAGGAACACTTTACATTAAGGCAACAGGAGAACTTAACGGGAAAAGCCCGGAAACAGCAAGAATTTCAAACTTCCAGGTTAAGTTTACCGCTTCAAAAGTCACTAACGATGCTGTATCTTCACTGGGAATAAAGAAAATAGTTATGTCAAACACAAGTCCAATCATCAGTTCACTGACAGATCTTTATTCAGGAGAGAAAACAGATAGCTTTACTCCTGGAAAATCAATACGCATTGAAGGTAGCCGGCTTAAAATTGCAGGGGAAGAAGGCGGAATTTTCTTTGCACCGGTTACAGAAAAAGGGGAACCTGATACTGATGAAACAAAATGGACTAAGGTAAGCAAAGTTATTCGTAATGTTTCAAAGACTTTAGAATTCTTTTTACCTGAAGAGCTTGCAAAAGAAACTCCTTACTGTATTGCTGTAAAAACCAATAGTTCCGGAAGTAGTGCAAGCAAGAAATCCTATTCAATTGCATTCAGTGACGTAGTTACTGTAAAGGCAGCATAGGCTTTCTTAAGGGCAGTCTGCCACAGAGCAGCCTGCCCTATTCCTTTATGATTGACATATTTTTCAATTTACTTCATATAATATAATCGTTATGACTAAGAGTTTATTAAAAAAAGCCGCATTTGCGTGCACACTTTCGATTTTAACGGCAATTTTTATTGCAAGCTGTAAATCAGCTCCTGTAACAGACAATACTGAAAGTACAGTTACAGAACAAAAGCCAGAAACAACTTATGTTAATACCGCCCCGGACAGAGACGGAAAGATTTTTACTGTATGCATTTTTACAGATATTACAGAAGTTACCGCAATAGACATCGATAATCATGAAAACAAAGTTGCGATTCCTCTAAATAAATGTAAATACAATTCAGAAACAACAGAACTTTCGATTGATATACCAAAAGCAAATATGCCTAAGGGTAATTTTGCCTTCCATATAGTAGGCGTTCCGGTTTTCCCTGCAAGATTCATTCTGCACGCACATGATGATAAAAGCGGAAAGCCCGCCGTCTTTATAGAAGGAAAAGAAGCATCCGAAGGTGCTGACTATACTTTTGACAATAAAACAAAAGAGCTTGCATTTATAAAAGAAATTGATGCCGACAAGACTTCATACCTTTTAAGCTGGCGTATAAAAGACGGTTTTAACACAATAGGAAATAAAACAGACGACTTTAAAAGTGCCTATGATTTACTTTTAGGCAAATGGGCTTCTGCAAAACAGAGATAAACACCCTGCTTAAACTACAGCCTGATGCAGACAGTAATTCTATCAGGCAAAAGGGAAATGACAGGTTCTTTTCTGCTGCTTTCTGATTTTAATGCTGCCCTTCTGTGAAGATATGGAACTAAAAATCCTACTGTAGAACCAAATACAGCCCCACAGGCTATATCAGACGGAAAATGACAGCCAGCTGGAATTCTTGAAAGAGAAGTAATTCCTGCCAGCGTAAAAGATGAAAGGCCTACAAGCCATTTTGCATTAGATTCCGGAGACAGCTGGCTGTATACATAGGTAGAAAATGATGCTATGGCAAAACCGTTCATCGCGTGTCCGCTTACAAAACTTTCATTCGGGTCGATTCTGGAAGGAGAGCTTTCATAATAAGTATACGGACGCTCGCGCCCTGCAGTTCTTTTTATATAGTTTTTTATTCCGTCGTTAATCAAAATTGTTTCTACAGACATTACAAGAACTTCTTTCCAGGCTTCTTTTTCTGCCGTAAAATTCAATGTTAGCTGTTCTGCTGCCAGAGCAAAAAGCACGCTCCAGCCAAATACATCCATATTAAAATCGTAGGGATGCATGAAGTTTCTGTCAAAAGAATTAATGTCATCTTTACTGTAAGAATTACGCTCAGGGCGCGGATAGCATAAACTTGAAATTTCTAATGCCGCCCCGGAAGCAAGGCAGATAGAATCGCTTACAAGATCAAGTTTAAAAACAGGCTCTTTTGCGTAAGAAGATAAAGACAGTATCGATAAAAATAATAAACTTATTGCAAAACGCCGCATCATTTTATTCATATAAATCGTATTATCCGTATTGTTCCGTATTGTATTGTTCAGGGCTTTTTACTGCTTTTGATTTAAATTTGCAGAAATAAATATTTCTTCCTGATACCAGTCAATCAGCAGTGAAAAGATTTCTTCGCTATAGCCTGCACATCTTACACGGATTTTCCAGACATTACCGGAAACAAATTTCTTAGAAGGGATTTCTTTTATTGAAGTCCATTTACCGTTATATAAAATAGAGCACTCTGCCTTATCAGAAAGATTTTCGCCAGTCTGTGCGTCTTTTGCAGAAAATCTTACGCGAAGCGGTCTGTAAGCATTCTTTAAAAAATCATAGTCAAATTCTTTTTTATCCTTGCCTATTTCAACAGAATCCCACCAGACATAGGAACCTGCAACAATTTTAATTCTGTAAAGGCCAGGCCTTAAATATACAGGCTTTATAAAAGCGGTTTCCTTATCCTGTTCTATAAAGCTGCGCCTGCTTCCTGAAACTTCAGGAATTTTATCTGAATCATTTACAAAAAAATACGCGTAAACCGGAAGACCTGTTCCATGAGTTTCTGGCATTTTCATCGTAATTGAAACTGGCGTATACCATGGCCGCAATAAAGTTTTATGAATATAGCCTGCCTTCCATAAAAGGTTTATTGCAATACAAAAGGCACATACTGCACAGCACGCTATAACAACCGGAGATTTACGGTTTGCCTTAAAAGGCGGAATTTTAAGAGGATTAGAAGAGATTACAAGTTTTGCAAGAAGGACGCGAAGTTCGTGGGTATTAAAATGCTTCAGATAGCGTCTGATTATTTTTATAATCGGGTCTACCGTCTGAAAGCGCGAAGAAGGCTTTGCCTTCAGCATCTTTTTTACAAGCCTGTCAATGATTGGATTTACTTCAGGATTCAGTTTAGAAGGTTTTGTGTATCTGCCTTTTTTTACAGCCTGAATCATCGCTTCCGGGGTTGTTACGGCAAAAGGTTTTTCGCCTGTTGCCATTTCATATAGCATTACGCCAAGAGCGTAAATATCTGCCCTTTTATCTACACTGCGGCTGTCTTCAAACTGTTCAGGCGGCATATAGGCAGGAGTTCCAAGCATTGCACCGTTTTTTGTAACGCTTTCATAAGTAGAAAAGGTTACCGTTGCATCACTGTTTTTTAGTTTCTTTGTATCTGCCGAATTCTGTTTTTTTTCATCTGCGCTGTTATGAAGATTTTCTTCAGTGTCTTCTGTGGCAATTCCAAAGTCTGTAAGTTTTATTTCTGCCCTGCGTGAAATTAAAATGTTTCCGGGTTTTATATCCCTGTGGACAATTCCCTTTGCATGAGCATATTTTAAGGCATAGCACGCATCTAAAAGAACAAGCAGGGAAAGCTCTGTTCCAAGTTTTTTTTCTTTTTTGATTAATTTATCAAGTGCCATACCGTCAACAAATTCTTCAACCATGTAGCGGTAAGAACCTTCAGTAAAATAGTCAAACAGATGGACTATATAAGGATTCTGCATATCAAGCAGAATCTGGGCTTCCCTTTTAAAGCGTTCCCGGGTTTCCGGAGTTCCGCGCCCGGTCATTTTTTTTATTACTACTTCCCTTTTTAGTGAAGGATGAACAGCCTTATATACTACGCCCATACCACCGCGGGCAATTTCATTTTTTACTACATATTTTCCGATTTTTTCTGGAACATCTGCCATATTTTTACCTCATTATATAACGCTGACTATATCTGTTTCAGGATTAAAAGTTCTTTCCGGATAGACAAGAACAACATTCTGCCTGTTAGGATTATGAATCTGCACAAAACGACGGCCTTCTTCCATGCGATAGCGGCCTGTAACGGGTCTGTGTCCTGCAAAATAATATGATTTTTGCTCTGAAAGGCCGCAGGTAAAATCTTCAAGCATTTTTTCTGCACTGAATTTCTGAGCTTCTCCGTTATTAGTCCAGATTAAACCCTTTACAACTTCCGGATTGTTTCTGCCTTCTACAAGTTCATTATAGCTGAAAGCGCGGGCAGGTTCTGCGTGACTTACAATGCAGTTATCAAACAGGGCAGCAAGCGGCAAATCTTTTTCAAAGCATGAATAAAGATAAAGAATATCATCACCGTAGTATTCTACAATAAAGCGCCTTGTCATAAGGCTTTCTTCTACGAATTTGCGGAAAGGGAAATCTCCGTCTGATTCAAGGCTTTCTATGTTTTCATGGTTTCCTTTTAAAAAGTGAAAAACTTCAGGGAAAGCACATTTACATTCCATTACAAGGCGCATTAAAGAAAGGCCTTCTGCCATTTCTTCTTTCATTGCGCTGCCGGCATTCTTTCCGTTGCAAAAATCTTTCCAGGCAGAAAGCCAGCGTTCTTTACCACGGGATTCAGAATGAAGGCCGTCTCCTACGCAGACAACACGCAAAAGCCGTTTCTGCAGGGCATCTAAAACAGTAAGGGGTAAGCCTTCCCTGTCGCAGACAAAATCTTCAGGAAGCACAAAATTAAGTATATTCTTAAAAAAATAAAACCTTGCATGCAAATCAGGAACGATAAGCAGAGGCATGTTATCTGTGCTACTCTGGATACCCTGGTCTTGCGACTTTTTTCCTTCAGGGCCATGCACGGAAAAGCAGTTTCTAAAGTCTAGAAGACCACCTGTGCCGCCGTCGCCGGCACGTACCCTGTAAGAGACGTTTGAGTTTTCAAATAAATCTGTAACACGAACCAATACTTCAAAGAGTTCATCATGCGACGGCAATTCAGCCTTGCTAAGAGATAAAAGTCTATTTATAGAAGAATCAGTATCTTTTGCGGACATGCGGTCAGTTTTACGAAATCACAAGCGATGAACTGCCTACAGAAACCATGTCACCGGAATTCAGCTTTATGTACTTGTCAGAAGGAATCTTTTTTCCGTTTAAATAAGTTCCGTTCGTGCTTGAAAGGTCTTTTAAGAAATAGGCATCCTTAATCTTTTGAATCATGGCATGGTGACGGCTTACAAGTTTGTTGTCTAAGACGATATTATTATCGCTGTCACGACCGATTGTAATCTGGGCAACGAGTTTGATTTTTCTCTTATTGAACACAAGGTAGGAAACAGGTTTCATCTGTGCAATTACATCAAGATGTTTTCCTACGGCACTATCTGTAACTATTGTAGAATCATCCATGTTTATAGAGTATATAGCACAATTTAACTCTGGGCAAACGTTTATAGTGCAAAATTGATATGAAGGGTGCTTTGTGTTATACTTATTTAAGGCAATATTTAATAAGTCGTTTTTAGCGATTTTTAGAAGTTACCCTAAGTATTTGTGAAATGAATATTGAAAAGGGGCTGTCAATTCTTATCAGTCAGTTCCTTCAAGATATTTCATACAACAATAAAACTTTTTTAGAAATTCCTGAGGAGGGAAAGAAAATGAAAAAAACGTTATTTGTAATTGCAATCGCAGCAGCACTTTCAGTTTTTATGAGCTGTGGTTCAACAAAAGAAGCTTCTAAAGGAGAAGAAGCAACAGCCGCTTCAAAAGTAGCAAAGGTAATTGGAGCAGAAGGCGTTGAACGTCCGGGCTGGGTTATGGAAGGTAAAAAGTCACTTGAAGGTATTTATGCTGTAGGTTCATCAAAATTGAGCAACATGCAGAACTCTTTGAAAGCAGCACGTGTTTCTGGCCGTGCAGAACTTGCCAATACAGTACAGACAACCCTTAAAGGTGTTACAACAACTTATGCAGAAGATACAGGTATTGCTGAAGATACTTTGAACTATATGGAAGAAGCAATCGTTCAGAAAACAGAACAGGTGCTTGCAGGTTCTACACAGGCAGATTACTGGGTAGGTCCAGATAACACTGTTTATGTACTTATGTTCCTTCCTTATGAAGCTGTAGTTCCTGTTGTTAATGAAACAGTAAATGCATATACACCTGACAAGAAATCTGAAGCTACAGTAGACAAGGTTAAGGCTGCTGTAGAAAAATACAAGCTTTTGGATAACTAATTCAGTTTAGTTTGTGGCGCAAAGCAGCAAAATCAGCATATATAAAGCAATTGTGAACATGCGCTGTGCTTGCGCGCCACATAACGGATTTTTTTTATATTAAGGAACTAAAATGAAAAAACTTCTTTCATTCGTTATATTTTCGATTCTTGTACTTGCAAGCTGTTCATCAACAAAGATTCAGCGCGTAAGTGCTGATACAGAAATTGACGTAAGCGGTTACTGGAACGATACAGATGTCCGCAAAGTTGCGGAAGCAATAGTTGAAAACTGTCTTAATTCGCCAAGAATAAAGAATTTTCCTGCCCAGCACGGCGGAAAACTTCCTGTACTGATTCTTGGTTCTTACCGCAACCAGAGCGATGAACACATTGACACAGGCATTTTGACAAAGAAAATTGAAACAGCCCTTATTAACAGCGGCATGGTTGATTTTGTTGCAGATTCTAAGCAGCGTGCAGAAATTGATGCTGAACTTGAATATCAGCAGTCCCACGCAAGCGAAGAAACAGCAAAAAACCTTGCAAACGCAACAGGTGCTGACTTTATGATGCAGGGCTCTGTAAAGACAATAATCGATGCAGACAAAAAGACAACAGTCCGCTCTTACTTTGTTTCAACCGAGCTTATAGACATTGAAAAGCATCTTAAAGTTTTTGTTGATGAAAACGACGACATCAAAAAGGTTATCGGCAAAAGCAAAATTCGTAAGTAGGAATTATGAATAGAAGATTAACTACATTTGCCTGCCTGTTTCTTTCTGCCGCCTGTATTTTTGCCGGCGGCAATAAGAAAAACAAAAACAAGGAAAAACAGCCTGAATGGATAAATAATCCGACTTCTGTTTATGCAGAAAGCACTTACATTACAGGTGTCGGTTCTGCAAAAAAACGTAGCGATGCTGAAAATGATGCAATTGCTGCTGTCGGAAAATACATAAAGCAAACCATTCAGGCAGAAGAAAAAACAACTCAAGCATACTCAAGTTCAGGTTCCGGAAGTGAATCGTATCTTTCTGATATAAAAACTCAGACAACCATTAAAGATCTTGCCGGGGTTTCTATAAAAGAAAATTATACTGCTTCAGACGGAACAGAATATGCCCTTGCAGTTTTAAACAGAAACGAAAGCGGTTCGTTTTATCGCGGTAAAGTTGAAGAAAACAACAACGCAATTTCTCAGCTGCTTTCCGAGGCTTCAAAAAAAGAAGGAAGCATTGAAAGCTGTTCAAATGCAATGAAAGCTTATTCTCTTGCACTTGATAACGATTATTACCTTTCTCTTCTGGCAATAATTAAGCCTGTTTACAAAAAGTCAGCAGAAATTTCTTCTACTCCATCGAATGTTGTAGCTCAGAAAGTTTCTGATTTGCTTTCTAAAATAAACATCCTTATTTCTGTAGATGGCGATACAAACGGAAGAATTGCCGGTGCTCTGGCAAATTCTCTTGCTAAATTAGGAATTAAAACCTTTGGTGGAACTTCAGGCGGAGAAAACATCAGATACACTTTGTTTGCAAATGTTTCTTATGAGCCTGTAACTGTGAATGCGTCAAACTATTTTTTCTGCCGTTACAATATAAGCGTAGAAATGATTGACAAAACTACAGGAAAGAATGTTCTTCCATGGTCTAAAAACGCAAGGGTTGGAAAACTTTCCGCACAGGAAGCAGAAAGTGCAGCCGTAAAGGCCTTGGAAACTGTAATCAATAACGAATTTGCAAATGCAGTTTCTGCAAGCCTGAAATAGCAAAATCGGTAAGCTCGCATCGCGGGCGTCTCATTGTCGGACGCGACAGTTCTGAGATGGCATGCGCCATTTCAAAATAACAGGGCGCTAGTTTTATAATAGCTGGGCGCTAGTTCTGAAATGGCATGCGCCATTTCAAAATGGCTGGGCGCGACCCGACAATCTCTTTTTTAATTGCAAAAAATCCATTAAATAAATATACTCTTTCCCATGCGAAAGACACTTTTTATAGGCTCAACATGCGTTGATGTTATTTTAAATGTTCCATCTCTTCCTGAACCGGGCAAAGATGAAAACCTTACTTCACAAAAACTTTCTGTCGGCGGCTGTGCCTATAATGTTTCTTCCATTGCACGTCAGTTCAAGCTACCGTATACCTTATGTTCGCCTGTAGGTTCAGGCATTTACGGCGATTTTGTAAAAAAGCACTTTGAAAAACTTGATATTCCTGTTTTTACATATACACCGGAATCAAAAAACGGCTGCTGTTACTGTATCGTAGAAAACAACGGCCGACGCACTTTTTTATGTGAACACGGTGCAGAATATAAATTTAATCCTGAATGGTTTTCTACAATTGATTTTTCAGACGTAGATATCATTTATTTCTGCGGTCTTGAAGTCGAAGATACAGACGGAGAAAAAATAATCAGCTTTCTTGAAAGCAAAACAAATAAAGCAAACAGTCGGCAAAGCAAGGCTGCACACAATACAGGCAATTCCGCTGCATTAAACAAACCCGGAAACTCTGCCATTACGCTTGTTTTTGCCCCTGGTCCAAGAATCAACAGTATAAAACCTGAATTGCTTAAACGCATTTTTGCAATGCATCCCGTTCTTCATTTAAATGATGAAGAAGCTCTTTCTTTTACAAAAGCAGACAATGTTGAAAAAGCTTGTGACGAACTAGCCAAGCTCACAGATAATTCTGTAATAATCACAGAAGGAAAAGACGGAGCCTTCTGCTATGACAAATCTTTAAATGAAAAACGACACATTCCATGCGAAGGCAAAGTTACTGCAATTGATACAACAGGAGCCGGAGACTGTCACTGCGGCACTATTATTGCAGGACTAAAACAAGGCTATACACTTTTTGAATGCGTAAGGCAGGCAAATATCTTAGCTTCGTATATCGTAACAAAACCCGGCTCTACAATTCCTGATGAAGATTTTGCAATGGTAGCAAATCGCTTATAATCTACAATCAGCTTCTTGTACTGTAAACAGCTCATAATAATAAAAAAACCTTGAGACTTTTGCATAAAGCAAAAACCCCAAGGTCGCCTCCTTTTAGGATATCTCTTAAATGATATCCGAACGCTAAAAATTCACAGCAAGTGAAATTTTAGAATTACACAAATTAACTATGCAGCCTTATTTTGTTGCACGGCCAATAACAACTGCATCCTGTGCAGCCTTGCATTTTGCAGGATTTAAATATCCGCGAACAATGAAGATTACAAGGAATACTACTGCAGCGATAATACCTGTTGCATAAGAAATTGTGATACCCTGCTGTCCCATCTTAATAAGGTTGAAACATTCTGGAGCATACATAAGATATGTAATACTTACAGCTGACATGAATGTTGCAGGAATTGCACAAATCCAAGAAAGATTCTTGTTTTCGTAGTTAGCAACAAAGTACATTGCACCAGCCCAAAGAACGATCATAGCCAAAGTTTGGTTAGACCAAGAGAAGTATCTCCAAACTACGTTGTAGTCTACCTTAGAAATGATGTAACCAATCAAAAGCAAAGGAACTGCTACACTCAAGCGAACTTTGATATTCTTTTCATCAAGTTTGAACCAGTCAAAAATAACCATACGTGCACTGCGGAATGCTGTATCACCAGAAGTGATAGGACAAGCAATTACACCAAGCATTGCAATGATTGTTCCAACACCTGGAAGAAGACCTTTACACATTTCATATACAGAAGTAGCGTTTCCACCCTTTACTTTAAGCAGGGCTTCAAGTCCCATTCCACTGGCAGCTTTAGAAGGATCATAATAGAATGCGATTGCGGCAGAAGCCCAAACCATAGCGATGATACCTTCACAAACCATTGCACCGTAGAAAATCTTGCGGCCATCTTTTTCACTCTTTAATGTACGTGAAATAACAGGTGACTGAGTTGCATGGAATCCGGAAATAGCACCACAGGCTACAGTGATGAACATCAAAGGCCATATTGGTTTTTTGCCGGCTGCAGGATAAAGATTTGTAAGTGTCAATTCCATCATCGGGCGAGTACCAGAATGTGCAATTGTAGAAATAGCAATACCGATTGCCATCAAAATCAAACAGATTCCGAATACCGGATACAAACGTCCGATAATTTTATCTACAGGAAGTAATGTTGCAAGGAAGTAATAAATAAGAATTATTATTGTCCATGTCTTGATATTTAAGAAAGCATTATTTGCTGTAAGTTTTGCAAGAAGACCTGCAGGACCTACCATAAATACAACACCAACCATTACAAGAAGAACTACACCGAAAATACGCATAACAATCTGCATTGCTTTGCCCATGTATTTTCCTGTAACTTCTGTAATACTTGCACCATCGTTACGAACTGAAAGCATACCAGACATGTAGTCATGTACGGCACCTGCAAAGATTGTACCGAATACAATCCAGAGGTAAACACTTGGTCCCCACATAGCACCAGAAATAGCACCAAAGATTGGACCTAAACCTGCGATGTTCAACAGCTGAACCAGGAATGCCTTTGCATTAGACATTGGAACATAGTCTACACCATCAGGGTTCGCAATTGCAGGAGTTGCAGCATCAGTCGGAGCAAAGAAGTTTTCAACAACTTTTCCGTAAATGATGTATCCCACAATCAATAATGCGATACAGAGTAAAAAACTTATCATAAATACGCCTCCTAATTTTTTACCACAATTTAAGAATAACACCAGAATTTTCAGTTGTAAACGTTTTTTTGAAAAACGCAGTAAAATTAATCCAAAAATCTCTAACACCCGGTAAGAATGCCGTTTGGTCTTGCTTTTGCTGCGCGCATGTACTTTTGATAAATGACGCATTATGAGTTTGCACTATATTTGCATCTGCCAGGCATTATCGCTAAAATGTTTTTGATGGTACAGAAAACAACAGATATTACCTTATTATGCAAGGTAATAGATAACTATGGCGATATAGGAACAGTTTACAGGCTTGCAAGAGCCCTGGAAGAACTTAATCAGAGCCATGAATGCGCTCCTGTTTCATTAAGGCTCATTACCGATAATCTTGAATCTTTTCATTCGATTGAACCGGCTGTAAAAACAGATGTTCCGTATCAAATCCTCAATTCTATAAAAATCTATGACTGGAATGCTTTTGAATTCTGCCATAATGAATTTATAAAAAATCCGCCTGAAATAATTCTGGAATGTTTTCAGTGCGGACGTCCTGACTGGCTTGAAAAACTTTTATTCGATGAAGGCTGTCCGGAAATCGTTCATATAATAATGATTGATTACCTTACCGCAGAAGAATATGCAGATACTTTTCACTGCCTTATGTCGCTGACCCGTTCGGCACGCGTTGAAAAAATCAATTTTATGCCCGGGTTTACTTCTAAAACAGGAGGACTTGTTTTAGATAAGGCTTTTATGAAATCACTGAAAATTGACAGTACGAATGGCACAAACAATTCGACCACACTGAATGATTTCAACACAGTATTTTTTACATATGAAAAAGACTGGACTCCGGCTGTAAAAGCGCTTGCAGGTTTTAAAAAAGGAAATCTTAATGTACTTGTAGCAAAAGGACGCGGACACGATTCATTCATAGAAGCCTGGGAAAAATGCGGAAAACCTTTTAAGGTCTGTAATCTTGATTTTTTGCAGCAAAGCCAATGGGATGCCATGCTATGTGAAACTCCGCTTCTTTTTATACGCGGAGAAGATTCCCTTTCAAGAGCATGCCTTACAGGGAATCCGTTTATCTGGCATGCGTATCCGCAAAGTGATGAATATCAGACTGTAAAAGTAAAGGCACTGCTTGAACGCATGAGACCTTTTTTTGAAGAGCAACTATTCACTTGTGTTGAAAATGTCTTTATCGCATTCAACACTCCGGACGGAAATATAGAGGAAAGCTTGAAAGAATTCCTTAAAAACTACGATAATCTATGCTCAGGTTTTAAAAAATTCGCATTAAATCTGCAAAAAAACGGAAACTTCGCTAAAAACCTGATGACTTTTATTGAAAAAACATATAAAATAAATATGCTCTGATTCTCAGAATCAGTAAACTTTTTTAGAGGTTCTATTATGTATACAACAGCACAGATAAAAGTTGGTACAGCATTCATGTATAACAATGCTCCACTTATCGTTCAGAAAATGCTCGGACAGCGCTCAGGTCGTGCCGGCATGGTAACAAATCTTCGTGTAAAAAACCTTGTAACAGGTTCTACAATGGATCTTGGTCTTGACGCAGGTGAAAAATTTGATGAAGTTGACCTTCAGACACACACAACAAAACTTTCATACATCGACGGTGAAGGCGACAGCGCAACTTATGTATTCATGGATCAGGAAACTTATGATCAGTTTGAACTTTCAAAATCTGATCTTGGCGATAACGCAGGATACATTACACCGGAAGATGAAGCTGATGTAGAAATCACTTTCTATGAAGGAAAACCGGTTGGTATCGTTCTTCCTGTAAACGTTGTCCGCACAGTAACTTACTGCGAACCAGGCGTTAAAGGTGATACATCAGGAAAAGCTACAAAACCTGCTACACTTGATACAGGAATTGAAGTAAAAGTTCCATTGTTCATCAATACAGACGAAAGAATCGTAATCGATACAAGAGACGGTTCATTTGTTGAAAGAGCAAAATAAGTTATTTTAAGCTATGCGGCATATTATTGCCGACAAAAAAACTGCACCCGTTTGAGTGCAGTTTTTTTTTGCAATCGCTACGCTTACCGTGCAATGTAGTTTTTTTCAATCCACTTGGTATATTCACCAGAAAGAATGTGGTCTACCCATTCTTTATTGGAAAGATACCATTCAACAGTTTTAGAAAGACCTTCTTCAAAGGTCATCTTACGCTGCCAGCCAAGTTCTTTTTTTATCTTAGAACAGTCAATAGCATAGCGTTTATCGTGTCCCGGCCGGTCTTTTACAAAAGTGATTGTTTTTTCAACATCGCTTACGTTTTTTCCAAGACGAGCGCAGGTTAATTCAATTACTTTATGCAAAAGCTTTATATTCTGCCATTCGTTTTCACCGCCGATGTTATATTTTTCGCCGGTTCGGCCTTTATTCAAAATCAACCACACTGCCCTGTTATGGTCTTCAACATAAATCCAGTCACGGATATTTTCTCCTTTTCCATAAACCGGAAGATTCTTACCATCACGGATATTTGCAATCATCAGCGGCAAAAGTTTTTCCGGGAACTGGTAAGGCCCATAGTTATTCGAACAGTTTGAAAGTGTTATCGGAAGTCCGTAAGTATGATGATAAGCCATTACAAGATGATCACTGGAAGCCTTGCTTGAAGAATACGGGGAACGCGGATCGTAAGCTGTAGTTTCTGTAAAGTAGCCTGTTTCGCCTAAAGAGCCGTAAACTTCATCGGTACTTATGTGGTGAAATAAAACATCATCTCTTATTGAGCCGTCAGGCGTTTTCCAGAAATTGCGGGCAACATCCAGAAGTGTAAAAGTTCCCATTACGTTAGTTTTTATAAAAACATCAGGACCAAGTATAGAACGGTCAACATGGCTTTCTGCGGCAAAATGAATGACAGTATCTATATCATACTGTTTAAAAATACGTTCAATTTCAGGACGGTCAGTAATGTCAACTTTTTCAAAAAAATAGCGCTGATTATTTCTTGTTTCAGCAGCACCGGCAGAAGAGCCGAACTTTTCTTCAATATCAGAAAGACTTTCAAGATTTCCTGCATAGGTAAGACAGTCTACATTTATAATCTTACCTGTAAAACCGCTTTCTTTACTGAACATAAAATGTATGAAATTTGAACCGATAAAACCGGCTCCGCCTGTTATAAGTATATTAGTAAGTTTACGCATTTTGATTCCTGTTGTTAGCTGTATTATGCCTGAGATGCAATGTATTCAAGATAGCGGCCGTAATCCGTTTTATAGCCTGCCCCAAGAGTTAAAAGCTGTTCTTTGTCTATCCAGCCGTTTCTGAATGCAATTTCTTCTATACAGGAAACATAAAGTCCCTGACGCTTCTGAATTGTAGCGATGAAATTTCCTGCTTCCCAAAGGCTGTCGTAAGTTCCTGTATCAAGCCATGCAAGACCACGGCCTAAAAGATTCACATGAAGTTTACCTTTTTCAAGATATGCATTATTTACCGCTGTAATTTCAATTTCGCCACGGGCAGAAGGCTTTATATTTTGGGCAATTTCTACAACAGAATTGTCGTAAAAGTAAAGCCCCGGAACGGCATAATTGCTTTTCGGTTTAGAAGGTTTTTCTTCAATTCCTAAAACCTTGCCTGTTGAATCAAATTCTACAACACCGTAGGCAGTAGGATCTTTTACAAAATAGCCGAAAATGTTGGCTCCGCCTTGCTTTTCTATCCGCGAGGAAGCATCACGAAGATTGTCTGAAAATGCCTGACCGTAAAAAACATTGTCGCCAAGGACTAAAGCAACGTTATCCTTTCCGATAAATTTTTCGCCTACTATAAATGCATCAGCAAGCCCGCGAGGCTTATCCTGTACTGCATATTCAAAATGCATTCCAAGCCAGCTTCCATCACCAAAAAGTTCTTTAAAACAGGAAAGGTCCCGCGGAGTTGAAATAATCAGAACTTCGCGGATTCCTGAAAGCATAAGAACAGAAAGCGGATAATAAATCATCGGCTTGTCATATAATGGAATAATTTGTTTAGGAATTGCCCTTGTAATCGGATAAAGACGAGTACCTGAACCACCAGCTAATACAATTCCTTTCATAGCAAAAATTATAAAGTTTATACGTTATATATTCAACAAAAAAAGGCTGTCCGGTAAAGGACAGCCTGTGAATAGCAGTTAAGAAAAACTAAGCCTGCAAAGCAGTTACTGCAACTGTATCAACAATTTCGTCAACGTTGCAGCCGCGACTTAAATCGTTAAGAGGCTTTGCAAAGCCCTGACATACAGGACCAATTGCTTTCCAGCCTCCTAAGCGGGCAGCAATTTTGTAGCCGATGTTTCCGGCATTGATATTTGGGAAAATGAATGTATTTGCATGGCCAGCAACGCTTGAACCAGGCGCCTTAAGTTCGCCTACTTCCGGAGCAATGGCTGCGTCAAACTGGAACTCTCCGTCAAGAGCAAGTTCAGGAGCGGCTGCTTTGGCAAGTTCTGTAGCTTTCTGTACCTTTGAAACTGTATCATGGAATTTTGCATCGTTTCCTGAACCTTTTGTAGAGAA
>JAEEGK010017081.1_pt1 | contig 15870 bp, 6 predicted proteins | sample 8958771 | NCBI WGS metagenome assembly JAEEGK01 (sample SAMN16246547, study PRJNA631951) | gut metagenome | biome: gut microbiome; feature: rumen; material: SC-attached | host: Bos | place: Iran: Karaj | collected 2018-10
ATCATCATCATCATCATTAATAAATTTACTTTTATGAATCATATCAATAATTTTATTTTCAATTCTAATATTTTCTTTATACATTTTAATAGTTCTTTGAAGATCTCTTTTAATATAATCTTTACTTTTATCATTTTGTTTTTTACTTTCATAAATAGAATTAGGAGGTAAATAAGGTTTTAATTTAGGTTCTTTTAATCCAATTATTTTACCAATTTTTTTTAAATAATTTAATTTATTTATTCTTGGATCTGCATTTATTTCAAAAGTATCTTCTAATTCTTTTTCTTCAAAAGATGATTTTAATATTTCTCCTATATAAAATTTTTCTTCTTCATTTTCATCTAAATAATTTTTTCTTAATATTTTTAATCTTGCACTTTCTATTGGTCTTTTTAATTTTTTTAATTCTTTTTCTTCTTTTATTTTCTCATTTTTGTATTTTTCATTGGATGATAATGGTCTTATTATTTTACCTTTGTTATATATTGTTTTTTCTTTATTTGTATTATTTTTATTATAACCAAATTCTAAATTTAATACATTTAACATTATTTTTATATTAATTTTGTTAATTTTTTTTTTGAAATTTAAAGGAAATTTAAAAAATGGAAGAAAATATTTTAGATGGTGTTCCTCATTGTTATTTATGTAAATGTAAAATTAATTCTATTATAATTAATAATGAAAATCTTAATATAATTTCATTTTCGTGTAATCATCAATTATGTTATAAATGTTTTATTCAATTTCTTATTGAAACACAATTTTCAATTTTATCGTCTGAAATAATAAAAAAAAATAAAATTGAATTAATTTGTAAATGTAATAAAAAAGGAAAATTAAATATATCTTTAGAAAATTTAATTAAAATATTAAATAGTTATGAAATAAATAATTCAAAAGATAATACTGAAAAAAAAAATGAAATATGCTCAAAACATAATTTAAAGTATGAATATTTTTGTGATAATTGTAAATTAAATTTATGTAATTTATGTTTAACGAATCATAAAGAAAATAATTATAATCATAAAATAATTAATCAATTTATTTTTGATGAAGATAAAATTAAATGTAAAAAACATAATAAAAATTATATTTTATTTTGTAAAAAATGTTATAATTCTTTATGTGAAAAATGTGAAAATGAAGAAAAAGAAAAAAAATTAGAACATATAAATGAATATAAATATTATTCAAAATTAAAGGAAAAAATAATTATGATTCAAAGAAATTTAAAATATAAAGAATATAAAGATTTCTTATCTTTATTAAATTTAAAAGAAAAAGAAATAACAAATAAATTTAATGATGAAATTTATTTTGTTAAAAATAGAATTGAACAATTAATTGAATATTTACATCAAATGTGTTCAAAATATATATCTCAATTATATGATGATATACATAAATTTGGAAGAATATTTAAAATAATAAAATTACTATCATTACATTTTTATAAAGATTTAGATAAATCAAATGTTTATTTAGATTCAGATTCTATTTATTTATCAGAAATAAATGCAGAGTTTACTGATTTTAAATTTCATTTTTTTTCATGTGAAGGATTATTAAATTCAATAGAAGAGATAATATATAATATAGAATCAAAATATAATTTTACAATAATCACAAATTCAATGAATGAAAATCAAATAAAAAAAAATAAAAATATAAATGATAATAATTTAAAAAATAACATAAATAAAGAATGTGAAGTAACTTTAAAAGGTCATTCATGGAGTGTTTTAAGTATAATTAAATTAAATAATGGAAATTTAGCATCGTCATCATCTGATCAAACAATAAGAATTTGGGATTTAGAAAAAAATAATGTATTATCAAATAATTATTTTTTAAGAAAAACAATAAAAGCACATTCAGATTCAATAAATAATATATTACAATTAAAAAATGGAAATTTAATATCATGTTCAAAAGATAAAACAATAAAAATATTTGATATATGTAATTTAAATGAAATAAAAGAATTATACATTTTAAAAGGTCATAATAATTCAGTAAATAAAATAATAGAAATAGAAAATTCAAAAATAATATCATGTTCATTTGATGGAAAATTAATAATATGGGATTTAAATGATATAAACAATAAAAAAATAATAAAAGCACATATAAAATACATATATGATATAATAATAATAAATAAAAATAAAATAGCAAGTTCATCCTTTGAAGAAATAAAAATATGGAATATTGAAAAATTAGAAAATGAATTTGAGTTAAAAGGACATAAAGGATGGATTTATTGTTTATGTTTATTAAAAGAAAATTTTATGGCTTCTGGTTCATATGATAAAACAATAATAATATGGAATTTAAAAGAAAAAATTCAAGAACAAATTATTTTTGGTCATTCACAAGCTATTCAAAGTATTATTTCTTTTAATAATAATAGTTTTATTAGTTGTTCTTGGGATAAAATAATTAAAGTTTGGAAAATTAATGATAACAATAAATTCCTTATTTATAAAAATTTAATTGGACATTCTAATGAAGTTTTATGTTTATGTTATATTGGAAATGGATTTATTGCTTCTGGAAGTGATGATACTTTAATTAAAATTTGGAATTTAAATGAAGAAAATGATATTAATGTAAATTAATTTTTATTTATTTTTGTTTTTTTTTAATTTAAATATTTTTATTAATATATTTTTTTATTTCAAATTAAAAAAATAAACAATATAATTATTATTAACCCATAAAAATTTTTTTAATCTTTACAAACATATATAACGAGTTATAAATAAATTAATATGACTGGTATTGGAAAAAACTCGACTTTTAAGTCGTCTATAATCCCCATGTAATTAAACATCTCAAAAACGAGAATTAATCTTACCCAACCAGTCCAAGGGAGAGTTGAAAAGAACCTAAATTTTGAAATAGGGTCTACTCCCATTTCTTTTTATAATATTAGTAAAAAATAGTATTTTTATATATTGAAAATATTTCAATATTTCTTTTATTTAATTTTTTTTTTTTTTATTTTTTTTTTTATTTTTAATTTTTTTTTAATTTAAAATATGGAACATATTAAAAAATATAAGATTGAAGATGAATCATTTGATAAGGATTCCAATGATGAAAAAATAAATGATAATTCCAATGAAATGCGAAACCAATCAGAAGTAATATTTACTAATTCAAATAATAACTTTGGTCAAATTTCAAAAATAAATAATGAAAATGAAAATTTAAATCAAATAAATCCTCAAACATTAAATAACAATATATCAGAAGTGAATTTTTCAAATATGGAATTAAATGAAAATGATATATCAAATATTCCACAAGTTAGTGGACAAGATTCAAATAATAATAAGGAAACTTATCATCATATTCAAATTATTGATGAAGATGTTGAAAATTTTAAAAGAAGATTAGATATTATGATTAAAAATTTTAGAACTGATACTTTAAAAGATTTTATGAGTATTAAAAGAAATTTATTGATTGAACAAAAATCTATTATTGAAAGTGAAAGACAAAAATGTGATGCTTTATTAAGTACTAAAAGTGATTTAATTGAACATTTAAAAGATGATTTAACTAAAACTCAGAAATTATTAAATTCGCAAATTATTATTAAAGAAAGAATTAATGATATTATTTTTAATCAGAAAGTCAATGCTTATAACAGAAAATTAAAGTCTCAAGCTTTTTATAATGTTTTAAAAAAATTTCATGATAAAAAGAAAAATAAAAAAGATAAAGAAAAAAAAATTAAAAAATTACATAATGATAATTTAAAACGTTTTATATTTGATAATTTAAAGAGAAATTGGAAAGAAATGAAAATCTATAAAATAATATCTTTAAAAGAGAAAGAATGTGAAGATAAATTAAATGAAATGGCTCAATATTATGGTAAAGAGATATCAGATTTAAGAAATAAATTATCAGAAGTAAATATGAAGAATGAGCAATTATTAGCATCAAGAAATTTAATTCAAGAAAATTTAAAAAAAGTAGTAATGAGAGGAGTAATGGCAATGAATATGGAAGCAATGAATGTTTTAGATACAAATCAAGTAAAAGCAGATTTAGTTTCAAATGCAGCTTCAAATATTGTAAATGATATAAATTTAACAGGAAATATTAATAATAATAATAATAATATTAATAATAATAATAATTTATATAATCAAAATCAATTTCCTGTTAATCAAAGTTTTCAACCAAATAATGAAATGATTAATAATAATATAAATAATAATAATCCAATTATTAAAGATAATAATTGGGTTAATGCTTCTTCAGTTCCAATGAATATGAAAAATAATTTATTAATTAATTCAAATACTGAAGAATATAATATGGAAATTCATGATACTGAACATGGAGATGTTTTTATTGAAAGTGATTTAAATGATGATTTAAATAGTAAACCCTATAATTTAATTCCTACAAATCCTGTTGAAAGAAATTATATTCAAGGAAACAATTTTCCTCATGATATTCAACCTATTAGTCATTTACCTCAAAATAATTCTCAAAGTTACTATGATGAAATGCAGAAAAGTAAATTTATTTTTTTTAATTTTTTTAGATTTAGCAAATATTAAAAATGAATTTAGTGCTATTAAAAGTAATTCTATTATGGAAGATTCATTTAATAATTCTGGTTTTATGAATAATAATAATATTCAACTTAATATGAATATTCCTTCTAAAATTTCTAATTATTCTACAGTTTCTAATACTAATATTATGGTTAATAATAAAAATATTTCTAATTCAAATAATTCTATTAAGAAAAATGTTAATGTTGGAAATAAAAATATTAGTAATAATAATAAAAAATTAGTTCCTCCTTCTGGACCTAGTGTTTCTGTTAATAGTAATAAACAAAATATTATTGCTAAAGGAATTAAACAAAATTCTAATAAAAAGTTGCCAACAAAAAATAAATAAATGATTTTTTCTTCTAATTTTAAAATTAATAAAAATATAATAAGTAAATTAAACAGAAAAAAATTTAAAAAATGTTATTTAATAATTTATTAAGAAAAAAAATCAAATTATTTAATTCAAATTAAATCAAATTTGAATAAATCTTAAAAAGAAGATTTTTATTCAAATTATCACAAAAAAAGAATTAAATAACAATAAAAAATTTTTCTAATATATCATAAAAATTTTTTATACTTTAATAAAATTAGCCCCATTCTGAATAAGAATTTGAATTAATTGGTTAATATTAGGTACATCACCCATATTAAGTTTAGACCAAATTTGATTTCCATTATAAAAAATTTCAAAAGCTCCTGTATTAGAAATATTACTTTGTAATAAATTTCCCATAAAAAAAGTAATAAAGAAAGTACGCAATTTATTCTCTCCAATCCAATCAATTAAATTATTTGGTAATAATGAATTAATAATATTTTTAAAATTACATAATATTAATAATGTAAATATTAAAAATTGAATTGCCATTACTGAATAAGATAAAAATTTTCTTGTTTGTGATAAAGGATATTCTTCTCCATTCACTATCACATTTTTAAAATTTTTCTCCATGATTTGTTGAATTTCCATGAAGTAACTTTTATAAGATCAGGATTGACATAATTGAATTGTTAAATATATTAAATTATTTTTTTCTTCATCATTTTTGCTTTTTGGTGATTCATTTTTATTTTCATTTATTGTTTTTGAATTAATTGATTGAATTAATTCGAGAATAAATGCAGTAAAGATTATTGATTTAATATTCCATTTCTGCATTTATTAGATATTTTTTCAATTATAAAGTATTTATAATAAAAAAAAATAAAAATTAAAAATAAATTTTTATTATAATAATTAGATAAAATTCTTTCAATTAAATTGAAAATTTAAATATTAGATAATTTAATTATCATTATTATATTCATAAGTTTTATTCCAAGAAATAAGTGCAATTCCTCTTTGATACCAATCTTCATTAGACAACTCACTTTCATTATTAATGTAAACAGAAAAAAGTAGATTTTTTCTCATAGTATTTAAGTAAACAGGAATAGGAAACATTCCATTAATTCCTTTATCATCTTTAACAGACCATTTAATCATGAAAGGAGGTAATTGACAGAATAAATTATCTGTCATAATTAATTTATTTGAATCATAATTCCATTCTGCACCTTCAATACATAATCCTTTAAGAACATAATTAGTGTTTGGAACATCAGTAATTGTTTTAGGTAATTCAACACTTAAAATTAATTCATCTAATGGAACTTTTAATTCTTGAGCCACACTTTGTCTTGTTGCAGTTAAATACGCTTCTGGAAATATTAATCCTCCTAACCAAAGAGAACTTTTACCATAATCTTCTTCTTTTGTTATTTTATTCAATTGCTTTATTCTATTTCCAAAATCAAGAACCCATTCTGTAACATTTAATTCTAATGTATTATATAATTGCCATGATTTTGGAACTGAATCATTGAAAACATTTTTTGCTACTTCTCTTAATTCATTTGTTGATTTTATATCTCCTTTACACATACTTATTAATTTCGATAAATCATCTCTTACTCTAATTAATAATTTACTTGCTATTCCTACTTCTCTTTTTAAAAAACGGAATATTGGATCATTATTACTATTTTCATTTCCTTCAAGATAATTCACTTCCATAGGTAAATTTTGAAGTAATTTTTCACTTTTTTGTTGAACTAAAACTAACCAACTAACAGTTTTTTTTTCACTTCCACTAGAAAGTTCTTCATCTTCAACACCTTGAATTTTATTAATTTCAGTGATAAATCTTCTAGCTGCAGTTTCTCTAACTAATTTTTCAGCATTATTAGGTAAACCACTCCATTCAGGACTTTCAACAGAAGGAAGTTGATTAATCCACTCAATATATCCTGCATTATTTCTCTTTTCTGGAACAGTTAAAACATTACTATTATTAATATTTGATGTTTTATAAAGAGGATAATTTAATTCATAAGTTTTTTCATTGAAATATAAATTAACAAGTGATTCTAAAATTTTCATATCATACTCATTATCAATTTTTCCTCCATACATAGATTGATGAATAATAGTTCTAATAGCATCCCATGGAATTTTATGAGGATCAATATTACTTTTATCTTTCCCATGAATATTAATCCATTCATCAATAGCATCTAAAGCACATCTTTGGTCACTTTCATTAAATTCATAAAATTTACTCCATCCAATAGGAACATACCTTAATCTCTCACCAATAACAGCATGGAACCATGAGAGAAGAAAATGTAATCTACATCTTTCAATTGGTGCTTTTTCACTCTTTTGAGCTGATAATACATTTGCATATGATCTTACTAAAGAATGCTTTATTCCTGATGGTAATTCAAATACAAATTTACGAGATATTCTTAATACATTTGATGGAATTTTTGGATTAAATTCCATAGTTAAAAATAATCTAAAGTTTGGATTTGGTTCATTTGAATATAATTTTTTCTCTAATTCATTTAACCATTGTGGTGCTAAATGTACATTTTTTAATACTAACCATTCACCACTTTTTATTTTATTTGGGAAGTTCTTTTCTACTAATTCAAATCCTTCATTTGATCCAATTGCAATTGAAAGGAATTTTTTATTTAATTGACGTGCTAAACTTTCTATTTTTGTAGATGCATCAAATCCAGGTGCACTACAGAATAAAATTGGTGATTTACAATTACTTTCTTCTTGAACTACTTTCACTAAATCTAATTCAGGAATTGTAACAAATTCTTCATTGAATATTTCCTTTAGGAATGAATATATTTTTGTCATCATTCTATCTGGTCTAAATATTAAAAGTATTATTGATTTTGTTAATTCATCAAAGATTTTCTGATCTTTTTCATCTTTTAATTTCTCTCTTTCTTTATTTAGAAATTCTATTGGAATTGAATTTTCTGCTTGAGGATCATTTAAGAAATTTATCCAGTTTTCATTTTTGGAATTTATATCTTGATATAAATCTTTGAATGTTTCATTTTTTATTAATTCACTTATTTGTTTTCTTTGGTTTAAGGTTAATTTTCCTCCCATTATTTGAGCACTTATATCTGAAGCATCGTTCATTATATTTGAATTTATTTTTAATAATACATTTATTTCATTTTTAAATTTATCTCCAAGACGAATTTGTGCTAATCTCATTGCGAAAATTAACACATCTTTATTCAATAAAGAATAACCTACTCTATGATAAATAATTTTAAATAATTCTGAAATAATGAAATTTTGTCTATCAGTATAATTATTTTTTGGAATTTCTTCTAATTTTTCGCTTTTAATGACGAAATTTAAAACATCCATAAAGAAAGTAAGTGAAAATTTATATAAGTAAAAAATAGTATCTAAAGAATCTAAAGCAAAGAAAATTCTAGAACTCATAGTTGCAATAGGCATATATTCATTCATAGTAGTTTCTAATTCTTTCATTATATCTTCAGATTTACTTACCTCAATACTAATATCATATGATTTTTTTTTAATTTCTTCTAATCTACTCATAACTTTATCATTTTCTAATAAATTACCTTCACTATTTAAAGCAGTTAATAAATCTTCTTCTAATTGTCTTAATTGTAATTTAAAATCTCTTTGTGCTTTAACTAAATCTTCTTTTGCTTTATCTACTTCAGGTCTTTCGCTTTTTAATATAATAGATAAAATTTGATTTTGAAGTGAAGAAGGAGTGATAGTGAAATTTAAGAAAGTAACTCTTGAACATAAATCAGGAGTGAAATGACATGAAGAATCCCTAGTTACCATAAACATATTGAAAGTTAATGAAAAATCAATTTCTTGATCACCAATTCTAATTAAATTTCTACCTCCTTGTTTATGAATTTCTTTATTTAAAAGAGAATTCATTATTGGATCAATTTTTTCAACATCTTGAACTAAAATAGGATAACCGAATCTTAAAGCACTTTCTAAAGTTTTTAAGAAATTAGAATCAGTAAATGAAGTAGTATTTAGTTTTTTAGATTGATAATAAATTTTAATAAATTCAGTAGCTTGACCAGCAGGATCAATTATTAAAGGATATCTATTAAATCTTTGAAGTATAGTTGCATTTTCAGTACAAATATTATCTGCTGGTAAAGAACATTTTTGCCAAATTACTTTATCATTTGGTTTTGTTAACCATTCAACTTCATCTAAATCATGACTAAAAATTATATCATGTTGCTTTAAAATATCTCTTCCATTTTCTCTTAAATATTTCCTATAATATGCATCATAAAATCCTATATATGCTAAAAATGATGATGATAAAAATGTATCTCCTAATAAATTATATATATGAATTTTAAATTCATTCATTTGTTCACTCCAACGATTTTTTTCCGAGGATAAATTTTCAAGTAATTTTTCAGATCTTTCTACTTTATTTTTAACTTCTTCCATATCAGTTTTAATATTATTACTTTCAACAACAGATTCTTCATAATTAATTTTTAATTGAGCAATATTAGCTTCTAAATCTTGAATTTCTTTAGCAATAGTATTATATTCATTTTCTAATTTTTCAGCTTGAGAAGCTAAACCTTTAATTTCATTTTTAAGAGGTTCCATTTGATTATTAATAGAACTACATTCAACAGTTGATTGAATCCATTCTGCAAGTAATCCAACTTCTTTAAAAGCACTTGATATTGTATTTATATCCCAATGATTTGCAGGATTATACATTTCTTTTTTAATTATATCTGTAACTTTTTCATTTAAATCTTCAGCTCTCATATTTTTTATTGTTGATATAAAATCTTCTTTCATAATACATGAACGAATACCATTCCAATCTATTGTTGATACTATTTTTTTTTGAGAAACTGCTAAATATATTATTGCTGTTAATTTAAGTGCTGTTCTTGTATTTTCTGTTTCTTTTCTTAAACCTTTTAACGCTGCAACACTCTTTGGTGACATATTTCCTATTGCTGCTTTTGCAGCTTCCATTTTTGGTACCACAGTTGATAATTCATATTCTACCTTTTTCTGTCTTTCTTCTATTTGAGATTTCATTTCTTCTACTTTTATTCTCTGCTTCTCTGCCTTCTCTTTACTCACACGTGCTTTTTCTGTATCTTCCATTATTTTCTCAAATTTTGCTTTCGTTTCTATTTGCTTTTTATCTAATTCTATCTTTTTCACTGCTAAACTTTGCTTTAATTCATTTACTGTGTTTTCTGTTTCTATAATTTTCTGGAGACCTTTATTTATGTGAACTTGTTGTTCATTTAATTCTTCACTTTTTTCCTTTTGTAAATTAATGAAATGTTTAATAAAATCAAGGAAATCTCTTGGAGTAATATAATTAAATTTCTTAGCATTTTTCATTAATTTATCATTTAAATCTTTAATAATCATATGATAAGAAGTAATAGAATCAACAATTAATCCATGCATGGATTCACTATCTAAACCAGGTTTACTGAAATTTTCATTTCTACATTCAACATATTCTGTTAATTTATTTGCAACTTGATATAAACCATCTCTTGACCAATCACCAAACCAATCAATAACACATCTATTGTATAAAGCTGGTGAAGAAGCAGCTCTATTAGAAAAATCAGGAGATAATGGATTCATAGTAAAAACAACATGAAGATTTCTTTGTACTCCTTTGATAAAAGCTTTATAGATTTCTTCTTCAGTATCAGCAGCTTTTTGTTCTTTTATTATAAATTCTTTAGCAGAATTAATTAAAGAAATATATTCATCTCCTTCAAATAAACCAGGGACTTCACCAGAGGCTAGAAGAGCATTCATTCTTTCTAAGAAAGCAGGTCCTAAGACATTACTTTCGTCGAAAATAAAGCAAATTTTTTCTCCTTTACAACCAGCTCTTTTCATAATTGAACGTAAATCGGCATCAAAGTCAGCCACTCCATAATTTCTTCCTGCTTTTATTTGAAAAACAGTTAAGTTATTCATCCATGCAACAAAACGTGATAAAGTTGTTTTACCAACTCCACTTTGACCTACTAGAAGTAAATGACCTATTGGTTGTTTTAATACTCTATCTATACGGAGAATATGTTCTAATACGGAATCAAATATTACAAGAGGTACATCTAATTCTTCTTCATAGAATATTTTTAATTTACCTTCTATATTCTTTACTAATTCATCCTTATCACATGAAACATATGTTTTAGTTATTAAATTTGTAAATAGGATTGGACGTGATAAAGTATTTGGAGATGAAGTAGCGAAAAATTTTCCTCCAATTTTATCAACTAATTGATCACACCATTGTTTTTCTTCATCAAGAACTAATCTGTCTTGGAATAATCTTAAAGCTTCATGAGCCCATAATCTAACTAAATCATCCATACCATTCATACTTTCAATAGATTCATTTAAAGCATGTTTCCATCTGGTAAGTTCTCTAGGAGAATAAATATAATGAGGTTGAATATCAGGAGTATAATGTAATTGACATTCAGTATAAAATTCAACCATAGCATCAGTTAAAGCTTCTGAATATTGATGCATATCTGAAGTACCTTTTCTTAAAAGAGCTCTATTGAAAGTTCCATAAATTTGCTTTAATGAATCTTTTCCTGGGAAATCAACATAAAGTAAAGGACAATGACGAAGAAAACGATTATTAAGTGGATGTCTTCCTACATCAGTTGGTGGATTACATGCTCCTACAAATTGAATCCTTTCTAATTTTATCCATTGCTTATCTAATGGACGCCAGAAACCATTTTGTTCTGTTATCTCACGGAGGAATGTTATTACTACTTGAGTTGAATATTTATCCATTTCTGGAAGATTGATTTCATCACAAAATACCACTAAATATTTATTACTTTGCTTTGGTCTTAATATTATTCCATTTGAACTCTTTACATATTCACAATAATGATCAAATGTCTTTAAAATTAAATCTGGAGTTGTACTTGATGAAAAGTTAATGAAAACCATTTCGAAATCTGTTAAAATTTTAAGTGTTGCCATTAATGTCATTGTCTTTCCTGAACCAGGAGGACCACATAAAATGAAAGGTCTATGTTCACTTATCCAACTACATAAAATTTCTTGATGTCTAACAGTATCTACTGTAGGAATAACAATATCAGCATCTGAAACTTTAGAAGGTTCTATATCAGTATTAGGAACTTTCATTTTCCAAGGTTGCCATTTATTTTCTCCCATTTTCACTTCATAATCAATCATTGCAAAATTATTATCATTTGGAAAATCAATTTCAGAAGTTAATCCTTTTAATTTATTTGAAAAATCAGTTCGATTACCTAAAGAAAGAGAACCTCCAAATCCCCAAATAATAGAAATGACTAACCATTTACTCATATAAGTAAAAATTTGATCTTCGGTAAATGGAAATTCACTATGATTATCATTATATTCAATTATATTTGAAGTTCCTTTTCTAAGAAGAGCAAACATAGATTCTATAACTCTAATTTTAGTAAAGTCCATTATATGATTATATTTCTCAACTTCATCTAAAGCTTGTTGAACAAAACATCCAGATTCAAAAAATGGTTTTAAAGCTTCAACAGATTGATGTCTTACTTGGCTTTCATCATCATTTTCATTTTTATTTTCAAATTCATTCATTCCTCCACTTTGATTACTTAAATAATTCATAGAATCATCATAATTAGCTTGAGTAAGTCTTTTTAAATAATGTGAAAACATCATATCAGTTGTGACAATATCTTCAGAAAACCAAACCATACCACATCTAGAAACAGTAGCTAAAGTAGCAAATTTTAAGCTTTCAACTTCGAACATAATTCTAACATTAGGTGGTATTTGTAATCTATCACCGTGTGGTAAAGTCAATAATTTATTATCATCTAAAACTGAATTTAAATTTTCAGCCCATTCAGGATCAACATCTCCATCAAAAATAATCCAATGTCTTTTCCCACTTTCACCTCTTTGATTATCTAATATTTTTCTTAATGTACCTGTGAAAACTCCATCTGTCCAATCTAAAGTTGTTGGATCTAATTTACCATATAAATTATCTTTATTTACTGCCTTTGGATCTATTATATATGACTCTCCTTTTATTCCATCTATTAATTGAAGAGCTTCTAATAATATTTTCCATGCTGCCGATTTTCCTGTTCCACTTTGTCCTACCATCATTACTCCATGATGCATTTTTTGAATTGAGTATAATTGAATTATTTTATTTATGAATTTTTCTTCTGGAAGTAAATTCCTCAAATTACATAATTCTTCTATTTTACTTCTTAATTCATCTTCTTTTACTTCTTCTACTTTACAATCAGGGAAAACTCCAATTAATAAAGAATTAAATAATGTTATATCTTCTGAAACTAATTTAGGGATTAATGTATCACAAACTGATTTTAATAATATATTTTGTTCCCATTGTTCAATTGGCATATCTTCATTTTTATGGGTAATTTTCCTTTCTGCGTCTTCTCTTCTTTTTAAATTACCAGCATTGACTAAAACACTTTTCAAAGCTCTTAAACCAAAATCATAATGACTTTGACTACTTAATTGATTAAAGCATAATTCAAATAAAGAAACCATTTTTGAAGATAATCTTTCTGCAGTTTTATAACCTTGACTATATAAAGTTACTTGAGCAATCATATCTTTATCAGGTTTAACCATAGCCATTTGTCTAAATAATTGTTTTAAATTATCAGGTAATTGACTCCTTCCAGCATAACCAGGATTCATAGTAACAAAAATTCCCATTTGATGATTTAATTTAATAATTTTTCCCATTAAATCAATAGTTTTAGCATATTCTCTCAACCCTAATTGAATAATAAGAATTTGTTGTGAAACAGCAGATAATATTCTTTCCTCTAATCTATTAAATTCATCAAAGCAACCCCAAGCACCGACTTGACATAAACCAACGAAGATACGTTCCATAGCTTTATTATCGAAATTTTCATCACAATTAAAAACAAGGACAAAACGACCTAATTGACCTCCTAAAGCTTTTACTGATTCAGTTTTACCTGTTCCTGCAGGACCGAAAGGAGCTCCTCCTAATCTGAAATATAATCCTTGTGTTAAAGTTAAATAACATCTATCAGTTAAAGGAGTTTGAATTAATTTCTCTGCAACTCCTAAATATTCGAAACCATAATCGAAAGAAGCATTTGACATTTTAATTTGAAGTCTTTTAAGCACATCTTTTGTTTTTGGATAGAAATAAAATCTCATGTAATATAACCATTCAAATGCATCTACATCAGAAACTTCTTTTAATTCTAATAATCTAACTACATCTCTTTGATGAACTAATTCAGTTATTAATTGTTCTAATTTTTTTCTCATATCTACTTTTATATCTTTTAATACTTGATCTGATAAAGCACTCAGCATATTATTAATTACATTTTCTTCATCTTTTAATTTGAAATTATCAGGGAGACTATGAAGAGTTTTTTTTCCAGTTAAAGCACATTCAATAGAAGCAGACCATAAAACTTGAGAAGATAAAACAGTAATTTGAGCAGGATACTTTTCAATCCAAGAAATAAATTCATCAACTTTATTAATATAATCCATTTCAGAAATTTCTAAAACAGCTTTTTCTAATCTTGTTGCTAAAGTAAAATGCATTTGATCTTCAACTTTAGTTAACCATTGATAAACAACTGGATCATCAGAAATTTTTACACTTTTTTCAAAAGGAACTTCTTCAAATTCTCTACTTATCATTCCTGACATTTCATTTCCATCTTTACATAAAAGTGCATTCATTCCTGCAAACATTTTATTAAAATGTCTTGTTATTTTCATCACATCTTTACTATTTCCTATTATTTCTAATAAATCTTCATCACCAATAAAATAAAATCTTGCAAAATTTTGTCTTTGTTTTTCAAGGAAATTATATAAAGCTTTTTGAATTCTTTCCAAAGCAGTTTTTATTTTTTCTTCTAATGTACTTTTTAAATTTGGAATTTCCATTACTTTAAAAATTAAAGGTTTATTAGAAACTTTTTTCATTAATTGAGTGAATTCACTATCAATTGATTTAAATTTATTATAATCAGCTGGTAATTCATTCATTATATCAGCACTTCCGAAAAAAATTCCTTCTAAATAAACCCATTTTCTTTGAATATCAACCCATTCATTAAATAATAATCTTATTTTTTCTAATTTATCTTTTGAAGGTTCTATTAAATCTTTAAAAACTCCATAATAAGGTGAATTTGACATTGATTGAAAACTATTTATATGTTCATCTAATTTTGTAAATAAATCATCCCATCCTCTTATTAATTTACATTTATCTTTATAACGTACTAATTCTAATTCATATTCTTCCCAAAAATCTTTTGATTTTTTTATATAATTTTCTAATACTAATTCTCCTGTTGCTTGATTTATTATTTCATATAATTTCTTTTCTTTTTGTGATAAATTACATTTCCAAAAATCTTCTAAAATTAAATCATTTGAATAACTTTTCTTTATTTGTAATAATTTTAATATTTGAGGCCAATGTCTATCAGCTTTAATAGCTTCAGTTCTTAAATCACTAATAATATTATTTTCTTTTTTCATTTGTTCTAATCTTTTTTTAACAATTTCAGCAGCTTCATAATTTCTAATTTTAGGAGGTAAATTATTAATTTCAATTAAAGCTTCTTCAATTTCTTTTTTAGTTTTTTCAGGATTAACAGCAACAAAAGGAGTATCCTTATAACTTTCAACTCTACTGAAAATATTATTTAAAGCATTCCAAACTTCTCTTAAACTAGCAATTTGTTCTTCAATAGGATTTAATCGATTAGGATCTCCAATATCCATATCTAATAATTCTTTAGCTTTACAATTTCTAATATA
>JAEEGK010017083.1_pt1 | contig 15869 bp, 11 predicted proteins | sample 8958771 | NCBI WGS metagenome assembly JAEEGK01 (sample SAMN16246547, study PRJNA631951) | gut metagenome | biome: gut microbiome; feature: rumen; material: SC-attached | host: Bos | place: Iran: Karaj | collected 2018-10
GCGACCGTCCGAGGCTGTCCCTAAAGACATTTCGGGGAGTACGAGCTATCTCCCAGTTTGATTGGCCTTTCACTCCTACCCACAACTCATCCAAGCCCTTTTCAACGGAAACTGGTTCGGGCCTCCAGTGCCTGTTACGGCACCTTCACCCTGGTCATGGGTAGATCACTAGGTTTCGCGTCTGCTCACGCTGACTGAACGCCCTGTTCAGACTCGCTCTCGCTACGGCTCACGGGCCTTAAGCCCTTAACCTCGCCAGCGTGAAGCAACTCGTAGGCTCATTATGCAAAAGGCACGCCGTCGCACCTTACGATGCTCCGACCGCTTGTAAACGAACGGTTTCAGGTTCTATTTCACTCCCCTGTTCGGGGTGCTTCCCACCTTTCCCTCACGGTACTGGTCCACTATCGGTCTTCCGGGAGTGTTTAGCCTTGCGGGATGGTCCCCGCAGATTCGGACAGGATTCCACGTGCCCCGCCCTACTCAGGTGGTCTCAGCGTCTTACCTCGGTTACCCGTACGGGACTGTCACCCTCTACGGTCGTTGTTTCCACAACGTTCTGGTTTCCTGGTAAAACTTGGTAGAGACTCCTACAACCCCGACGCGTCCGTAAACGTATCGGTTTAGGCTCTGCCCCTTTCGCTCGCCACTACTCAGGGTATCGATGTTTTCTTTCTCTTCCTCCGGGTACTAAGATGTTTCAGTTCCCCGGGTTCGCTCCATCTGTGATGGTAGTGGGTCTTCAACCCACTGGGTTTCCCCATTCGGATATGCTCGGATCAAAACCTGTTTGCAGTTCCCCGAGCCTTTTCGCAGCTTACCACGTCCTTCCTCGCCTCCGGATAGCCTAGGCATCCACCGTTCGCTCTTATCTTCTTTCCTAATGCTCTGCACTTCTCTCTCCAGTATGTCTCGCGACACGCCGGCGATCCGCGCAGCTTGTGAATCATTTCTGATTTGCTCTTGCCTTGAAATTGCAGTCCCTATACTCTCAGTTCGAAAAAACTTCTAAACTCTAGATTATACAGACTCTCTTTCTGTTTTTCTTTACCTCTTTGATCTTTTCTCTCAGTATTGTCAGTGAACGAAACCCTCTCTGAAACCGCATTTTTGCGTGCTCGTTTCAAACGGGACTGCAAAGGTAGAAACTTTTTTTGAACCGCCAAAACTTTTTTCGGTTTTTTTGTAAAAATTACCACTTCCCGGCATAATCGGCCCAATTCCGGACCTCCAAGGCCGCATCCGGAAGCGTACAGAAGGCGCGGATGTAGGCGGCGGCGAGGCGGGCGTCCGTCACAAGCGGGACATTGAAGTCCACGGCAGCGCGGCGGAGGTGGTAGCCGTTCCCGAGTTCGGAGTGGGAGAAGTTCTTGGGGTTGTTCACCACGAGATCGACCTTGTGCTCCCGGATCAGGTCCAGCGCGGAGGGAGTCCCGTCATCCGGCTCATCCGGCCAACGCGCGCGTAACGCGGGCACGCCATGTTCCAATAAATATCGACAGCTGCCGTCCGTCGCATACAAGGTATAGCCTTTGTCCGCGAGGGCGCGGCAGGCGGGCAGGAGTTCCGCCTTCTGGAAAGCGTCGCCCGTGGACAGGAGCACCGGTCCGTCCGGCACCCGATGGCCCACCGACAGCATCGCCTTCAGCAGAGCCTCGTCGCTCGTACGGCCGAGGCAACCGACCTCACCGGTCGACGCCATGTCCACGCCGGACACCGGATCGGCCTGATGGAGCCGGGCGAAGGAGAACTGGGAGCATTTGACACCCACATAGCCCAAGTCGAAGGGATCGGGCATCCAGGGCGAAGGATGCTGCCCCAGCATGCACCGCGTAGCGAGGCCGATCAGGTCCACACGCCACACCTTCGAGACGAAGGGGAAACTCCGGGAAGCCCGGAGGTTGCACTCGATGACCTTGAGGTCCAGGTCCGAAGACAGGAACTGGATATTGAACGGGCCCGTAATGTGCAGCTCGGCCGCGATGGCCGCCGCCGTCTTCCGGATCCGGGACAGCACCGATCCGAATACCCGCTGTGCGGGGAACTGGATCGTGGCGTCGCCGGAATGGACTCCGGCAAACTCAACGTGTTCCGAGATGGCGCAGGCGAGAACCCGGCCGCCGTCGGCGACCGCGTCGCATTCCAGCTCCTGGCAACGCTGCAGGAATGCGCTGACAACCACAGGATGTTCCTCCGACACCTCGGCGGCCCGCTCCAGGCAGGCGGTGAGGTCTTCCGCCGAATAGCACACGTTCATCGCCGCACCCGACAGGACATAGGAAGGCCGCACCAGCACGGGGAAGCCCACTTCGCCGATGAAGCGGTCGATGTCCGCCCGCGTAGTCATCGCCTTCCAACGGGGCTGGTCGATGCCCAGGCGGTCCACCACCTCGGAGAACTTGCCGCGGTCCTCGGCGCGGTCGATATCGGCCGCCGACGTGCCCAGGATGCGGATTCCGCAACGGACCAGCGGCAGGGCCAGGTTGTTGGGGATCTGACCGCCGACGCTGACCACGACTCCGTCGGGACGCTCCCGCATACAGATCTCCCACACCGTCTCCAGACTCAGTTCATCGAAATAGAGCCGGTCGCAGGTGTCGTAATCGGTGGAGACCGTTTCCGGGTTGTAATTGACCACGATCGCCTTCCGACCGTTCTCGCGGAGGGTGCGGACCGTACTCACCGCGCACCAGTCGAACTCCACGCTGCTGCCGATCCGGTAGGCGCCCGAGCCCAGCACGATGACGCTGCGGCCCGGATCTTCCGGCTGCACGTCGTCGCAGGTGCCCTGATACGTCAGATACAGGTAATTGGTGACGGCGGGGAACTCCGCCGCAAGGGTATCGATCTGCTTGACCGCCGGGCGGATGCCCAGGTCGACGCGGCGCGCGCGGACCGCTTCCTCGCCGATGTGGAACACCCGGCCGATCTGGATGTCGGAAAAGCCTTCGACCTTCGCCTGCCGCAAGAGCTCATACGGGACCTCCTCCAGCGAGGCGCAGGCCTCCAGGGCCCGGTAGGTGGATTCGATATGGGCCAGCTTGTCCAGGAACCAGCGGTCGATGTGGGTAAGCGCATGGATCCTGTCCACGGTATAACCCGACTCGAAAGCCGCGGCGATGGCGAAGATGCGCGTGTCGGTGGGATGCGACAGGGCGAAATCCAGGTCCTCCGTCACGTACGGCTTGTTGCACACAAAGCCGTTGGCTCCCTGGCCGATCATCCGGATACCCTTCTGGATGGCCTCCTCGAAGGTCCGGCCGATGGCCATCACCTCGCCGACGCTCTTCATGCCGGGCCCGATGTCCCGGGAGACGCCCTTGAACTTCGCCAGGTCCCAGCGCGGGATCTTCACGACGACATAGTCCAAGGCGGGCTCGAAGAAGGCCGGCGTCGTTTTCGTAACCGCATTCTTGAGCTCGTGCAGGCCATAGCCCAGGCCCAGCTTGGCCGCCACGGCAGCCAGCGGATAGCCCGTCGCCTTGGAGGCCAGGGCCGAGGAGCGGCTGAGCCGTGCATTGACCTCGATCACCCGGTAATCCTCCCCGTCGGGGCTGAATGCATACTGCACGTTGCACTCACCGACAATGCCGAGGTGCCGGACGATGTCGATGGAGGTCTTCCGCAAGAAATGGTATTCGTCATTGGTAAGGGTCTGCGACGGGGCGACGACGATACTCTCGCCCGTGTGGATCCCGAGCGGGTCCACATTCTCCATGTTGCAGACCGTGATGCAGTTGTCGAAGCGGTCGCGGACCACCTCGTATTCGATTTCCTTCCACCCGCGCAGGGATTTCTCCACGAGCACCTGGGGCGAGAAGGTGAAGGCTTTCGTCGCCACGGCATCCAGCTGGGCCTCATCCTCGCAGAAGCCGGAGCCCAGGCCGCCCAGGGCATAGGCTGCCCGGATAATGACGGGATAGCCCACTTCGCGTGCGGCATCGCGGGCCTCATCGAGGGTCGTCGCCGCATGCGAGCGGATGGTTTTCACGCCGATCTCGTCCAGCCGGGCTACGAACAATTCCCGGTCCTCCGTGTCAATGATGGTTTCCACGGGAGTTCCCAGCACCTCCACGCCGTAACGCTTCAGTACGCCGCTCCGGAACAGGGCCACGCCACAGTTGAGCGCGGTCTGGCCACCGAAAGAGAGGAGGATGCCGTCCGGGCGTTCCTTCTGGATAACCTTCTCCACGAACGCCGGTGTCACCGGCAGGAAATACACCTCGTCGGCCACGCCTTCCGAGGTCTGGACCGTCGCGATATTGGGGTTCACGAGGACGGTCCGGATGCCTTCCTCGCGCAGGGCCTTGAGGGCCTGCGAACCGCTGTAGTCGAATTCTCCGGCCTCGCCGATCTTCAGCGCGCCCGAGCCCAGGATGAGCACTTTCCGGATCATAGCAGGGACAGGAAATCATCGAACAGGAACTCCGTGTCCACGGGGCCTCCGGAGGCTTCCGGATGGAACTGCGTGGCGAAGAAGGGCTTCGCGATGTGCCGGATGCCCTCGTTGGTTCCGTCGTTCAGGTTGACAAAGAAAGGTTCCCAGCCCGCCGGGAGCGTGGCAGGGTCCACGGCGTACCCGTGATTCTGGGAAGTGATATAGCAGCTGTCCGTACCCACGCGGCGCACAGGCTGATTGTGGCTGCGATGGCCGTACGGAAGCTTGAAGGTCTTTGCGCCCGCCGCCAAGGCCATCAGCTGGCTCCCCAGGCACACGCCGAAGACCGGCCGGTCTTCCTGTAGCGCCTGGCGAAGATGGGCGATGGTTTCCTTGCACACGGCCGGATCGCCGGGGCCGTTGGACAGGAACAGGCCGTCATAGTCCATTCCCGTGAAGTCGTAATCCCACGGCACCCGTACCACCTCGATACCCCGGGAAACCAGGCATCGGAGGATATTGTGCTTGACACCGCAGTCCACCAGCACCACCCGCTTCGGGCCCTTCCCGTAATGAAGGACCTCCTTGCAGCTGACCTGCGCGACAAGATTCTCCTGCAGATTCTCACGTCGGGCTCCGCCCTCCTCAGAATGACAGGAAGAGAGGTCATCGGCCTCCTCAGAATGACAACCGTCGATCACAATCTCCCCCGGCATGACACCTTCTTCTCGGATCATGCGGGTCAGGAGGCGGGTGTCGATGCCGGAAATGCCCGGCACTTGCTCCCGCTTCAGCCAGTCACCCAGACTCTCGACCGCATCCCAGTGGCTGTAATTCTCACTGTAGTCGGCAATCACAAGGCCGCGGACATGGATCCGTTCCGACTCGGCACGGATGGAAAGCCCGTCCGGGCCCGTGCTCATGTCGGGCGTCCCGTAATTGCCCACGAGCGGGTAGCTGACGCAGAGGATCTGCCCCTGGAAAGAGGGGTCCGTCAGGCTTTCTGGGTAGCCCACCATCGAGGTGGAGAAGACCACCTCGCCGGTCGCCGGGCCGTCGTATCCGAAGCTCCAGCCTTCCAGGACCCGGCCGTTGCCGAGCCGGAGCTCCGCTTTCTTCCTTGTCATTTCGAGTTTGTCCTCCTTGTCATTTCGAGCTTGTCGAGAAATCTGTTACCGGATCAAGGTCCCGCCGTCCCCCAGAAGGGCGGAACTGTGGCAGATGCGGACCTCGGCCGCGCCCTGGTCGAGGGCGTCGAAGGCCTGGTCCAACTTGGGGATCATGCCGTCGGCGACAATGCCGCGGGCCTTCAGGGATGCGTAAGTGTCCTTGTCGATGAAGGGTATTACGCTGGCAGGGTCATTCCGGTCCTCGAGGACGCCCGGCTGTTCGAAGCAGGTCGTCAGACCGGCGCCGAGGGCGGCGGCCACCGAGGACGCAACCGTGTCGGCATTGGTATTCAGCAGCTGGCCCGCACCATCATGGTTGATGGCGCAAAGGACCGGCGTCAGGCCGTTGTCCAGCAGCAACCGCAGGAAATCCGTCCGGACGCTCGCGGGCGTGACGTCGCCCACCCAGCCGAAATCGACCGTACGGCCGTCAGACAGGGTGAGGGGCGGCCGCTTGGATGCCGTGATGACGGAGCCGTCGCAGCCGGACAGGCCGATGGCGTCGCAACCGGCGGCCTGCAGGAGGGAGACCACCCGCTTGTTGCACCAGCCGGCATAGACCATCGTCACGACCTGCAGGGTCGCATCGTCCGTCACCCGCCGGCCTTCGAACTTGACCGGCTCGATGCCGAGGGCCTTCTGGAAACGGCCGGCGAGGGCGCCGCCGCCATGGACCAGGACCTTGGGGCCCTCCAGGGCCGCGAAATCCCGGCAGAAAGCCACCAGCAGGGCATCGTCATCCAGGACCTGCCCGCCGCATTTCACCACGCGGATCATAGCGACTGGAGCAGCATCTTAAGGACGGTCTGGGCGGAGACCACCCGGTTCGCCGCCTCCGGAATCACCAGGGAGCGCGGGCTCTCGATGACGTCGTCGGATACGATCATGTTCCGTCGCACCGGGAGGCAGTGCATGAAGAAAGCGTCGTTGGTGAGCGCCATTTTCTCCTTGGTCACCGTCCATCCCATGTCATAGTTCACGACCTTGCCGTAGATATCCTCCCGGTACGGGGCCCAGTTCTTCGCGTACACGAAATCCGCACCCGCGAGCGCCTCGTCCTGGTCGTGTGTCACCTTCGCGTTGCCCACAAACTCCGGAGCCAGGTCGTAGCCTTCCGGATTGGCAATCACAAAGTCATAGTCGGTCATGGACATGCCCTCCGCGAAGGAATTCGGGACGGCCTGCGGCAGCGCCCGCGGATGCGGGGCCCAGGTCATGACCACCTTCGGACGGGGTTTCGTCTTGTACTCCTCGATGGTGATGATGTCCGCGAAGGTTTGCAGCGGATGCCGGATGGCGGCCTCCATACTGAAGACCGGCTTCCCGGAATACTGGATGAACTGGTTCAGGATCACCTCGTTGTAGTCGTCGTCCCGGGATTCGAACCGGGCGAAGGAGCGGACGCCGATCATGTCGCACATCGAGCCCATCACGGGAATCGCCTCGAGGATGTGCTCGCTCTTGTCCCCGTCCATCACCACGCCGCGGCCGGTCTCGAGCTTCCAGGCACCCTGGTTCACGTCCAGGACGATGGGATTCATCCCCAGGTTCAGGGCGGCCTTCTGCGTGCTCAGGCGCGTACGCAGGCTGTTGTTGAAGAAGACGAGGAGGACGGTCTTGTTATGGCCGAGCGCCTGGTCCGCGAAGGGGTTCGCCTTCACGTAGGCGGCTTCGGCAAGGGCGGCCTTCAGGTCGCCCAGCTGCTTCATGCTGGTAAAATGCTTCATTTCGTCAATGCGTTCCAAGCTTCCACGAACTGCCGCGCGCCCTCCTCGGGAAGGTTCAAGGCGGGAAGAAGCCGGATGACGTTCTCCCCGGAAGCGCCGGTGAAAATGTGTTTCTCATACAGGAGCCGGTCCCGGAGCCCCTTGAATTCGGGCTTGATCTCCAGGCCGATCATCAGGCCGCGGCCCCGGTATTCCTTCAGGGCGGGGTCGCCGACGAGCTGCGATTCGAACCAGGCGCCCAACTTCTCCGCCTTGGCGACCAGGCCTTCCGCCTCGATGACCTCGAGGACGGCGATGGCCGCCGCGCAGGCGATGTGGTTGCCGCCGAAGGTCGTGCCCAGCAGACCGTAGGAGGCCTGGATGGCCGGGTTGATGAGGACGGCGCCGATGGGGATGCCACCGGCAAGGCCCTTGGCCATGGTGATCAGGTCCGCCTCCACGCCCGCGTACTGGTGGGCGAAGAACCGGCCGGTCCGGCCACAGCCGGACTGGATCTCATCCAGCACGAGGAGCGTGCCGGTGCGGTCGCACAGGGCCCGGAGGTCCTTCAGGAACGAATCCGACGGGAGTTTGATGCCCGCGACGCCCTGGATCCCCTCGATGATGACGGCTGCATAGGCCTGCGTGGACAGTTCCTTTTCCGTAGCGGCGAGATCGCCCAGCGGGACGAAGGTAACCTTGTCCGTCCCGTTGAAAGGGGCGCGGATCTTGGGATTGTCGGTGACGCTCACCGCGCCGGCCGTCCGTCCGTGGAAGGCCCCGCCGAAGGCGAGGACCTTGGAACGGCCGGTGTGGAACGACGCCAGTTTCAGCGCGTTCTCATTGGCCTCCGCCCCGCTGTTGCACAGGAACAGGTGGTAGGCGTCATAGCCGCTGATCTTTCCGAGTTTCTCGGCCAGGGCGTCCTGCAGGCTGTTCTGCACGGCATTGGAGTAGAAACCCAGCTGGCCGATCTGCTCCCGGATCGCTGCCACATAATGCGGGTGGCAGTGCCCGATGCTGATCACGGCGTGGCCGCCGTACAGGTCCAGGTACTCCTGGCCCTCGGCGTCCCACAGCGTGGAACCCTGCCCGCGCACGGGCTCGATGTTCCACCGTTTGTATACATTGAATAAGTCCATATCAAAATGCGGAAGCCTTGAGGCGGAGGCCGGCGGTTTCGGGGAGGGAGAACAGGAGGTTCATGTTCTGCACGGCCTGGCCGGAGGCGCCTTTGAGGAGGTTGTCGATGACGGAGGTAACGACGAGCTGGCCGTCGTGCATCTCCAAGGCGATCAGGCACTTGTTCGTGTTGACCACCTGCTTGAGGTCCACGGAGCCGGGAAGGACGTGCGTAAAGGCCGCATCGGCATAGAAGTTCTTATACAGGGTTGTCACTTCCTCCAGGGAGAGGGTGCACGCGGTTTCAGCGACGGCGAAGATGCCGCGGGGGAAATCGCCCCGGACCGGGATGAAGTGCAGATTGTCGCCGATGCGTAGGTTCCGGCGGATTTCCGCCAAGTGCTGGTGCGTCAGGACTTTATAGGTCGACAGGTTGTTGTCCCGCCAGCTGAAGTGCGTCGTGGGAGCGGGCTTGACGCCGGCGCCGGTGGAGCCGGTGACGGCCTGGACATGGACATCGCCCCCAAGGAGGCCGGCCTTCGCCAGCGGCAGGAGCGCCAGCTGGATGGCGGTCGCGAAGCAGCCCGGATTGGCCACTTTCTCCGCCCCGGCAATCCGGCTCCGGTTCAGTTCCGGCAGTCCGTACACATAGCCGTCGGATTCGTCCCGGAAGTCCTGGGCCAGGTCCACGACCTTGAGTCCCGCCGGACAGGGATGCTCCTCCCAGAAGGCGCGGCTCTTGCCATGGGCCGAGCACAGGAAGAGGACATCGATCCCTTCCAGGTCGATGACGTCGGTGAAGGCAAGGTCCGTGTCGCCCACGAGGCCGGGATGATGTTCCGCCACGGCTTTTCCCGCCTGGCTCTCCGAATGGATCCAGGCGATTTCGGCCGCTGGATGGTTCACCAGCAGCCGGACCAGTTCGCCGGCGGTATAGCCGGCTCCCCCGATGATACCCGCGCGGATCATGCCTCTTCCCCGGGATGGTGGATGGTCAAGTGCTCCTTGGGGTCGTACAGGAGGCCCGTGCACAGGCACATCCGGTAGTCACGGTCCTTCAGGATGCCGAAGTGGCGGCAGCCCTCGCAGCCCTTCCAGAACTCGGGATCGTCCGTGAGCTCCGAGAACGGGACGGGACGGAAGCCGAACTCATAGTTCATCTTCATCACCGCCGCGCCGGTGGTGATGGAGAAGATCTTGGCATCGGGGAAGAGTTTCCGGGAGAGGATGAAGGTCTGCTCCTTGATTTTCTTGGCGAGACCCATCCCGCGGAACTTGTGCGCGACGATGAGGCCGGAGTTCGCGACGAAGCTCTTGCCGCCCCAGGATTCGATGTAGGAGAAGCCGGCGAACTCGCCGTCTTCCGTGAGGGCGATCACGGCCTTTCCCGCGCGTATTTTTTCATTGATGTATTCCGGGGACCGGTTCGCGATACCCGTTTTCCGCTCCAGGGAGGAGACGTAGATTTCTTGACAGATGGCCTCGGAGAAGGCCATGTGGCACTCTTGGGCCACCATAACTTGGAATTCCATAGACGCGTTCGTTGAACTAACCGGGGACAAAATTAAAATTTTTTTTCATATTATGCAAATATTTCCAATAAAAATGCATACCTTTGCAAAAAACAGGATAGATATCCACAAAATATGCAGAACAACACCAAAATCCGACAGCAGGCCATCCTGGACATCATCCAGGCCGGACCCATCTTCAGCCAGGACGAACTCGCCGCCCGGCTGAAGGAGGAAGGCATCGCCTCCACCCAGGCCACCCTGTCCCGCGACCTCAAAGCCCTCCGGATCTCCAAGGTCCCGGGCGAAGGCTACGTAGTACCGGCCCGGGGCCGGAGCCTCTCCGTCGATTTCACTTCCGGCATCCTCCGGATCCAGTTTTCCGCGAACCTCGGCGTCATCCGGACCCGGCCGGGCCTGGCGAACGCCGTCGCCGTCCTCATCGACAACCACATGGTCTTTCCTGTCCTCGGGACCATCGCCGGAGACGATACGATCCTCCTGATCCTCCGGGAAGGTTCCTCCCCCGAAGGCGTTCTCGACGCCCTCACATCCCTTTTCCCTGATATCACAAACCGTTACATAGCATGAAAATCGTCGTCGCCTACAGCGGAGGCCTGGACACCTCCTATACCGTGATGTATCTGGCCAACCAGGGCCATGAAGTCTATGCCGCCTGCGCGGACACCGGCGGGTTCTCCCCCGCCCAGCTCAAAAAGAACGAAGAGAACGCCTACAAGCTGGGCGCCAAGGCCTATGCCACCCTGGACGTCAAGGATGAATATTATGAGAAGAGCCTGAAATACATGGTGTACGGGAACGTCCTCCGGGGCGGTACCTACCCCATCTCCGTCTCTTCGGAGCGCATCTTCCAGGCCATCGCCATCGCCCGCTACGCCAAGGAGGTCGGGGCCGACGCCATCGCCCATGGCTCCACCGGCGCCGGCAACGACCAGGTCCGGTTCGACATGACCTTCCAGGTGATGTGCCCCGAAATGCAGATTATCACCCTCACCCGCGACCGCGCCCTCAGCCGCCAGGAAGAAGTGGACTACCTCAACGGCCACGGCTTCCCGGCCGACTTCGCCAAGCTCAAGTACTCCTACAACGTGGGCCTCTGGGGTACGTCCATCTGCGGCGGTGAACTGCTGGATTCCGCGCAGGGCCTCCCCGAATCGGCCTACCTGAAGCCGGTCACCAAATCCGGCGAGAAGACCGTGAAGATCGGGTTCGAGAAGGGCCAGATCGTCTCCGTGGACGGAAAGACCTTCGATTCCCCCGTCGCCGCCATCCAGGCCCTGGAGGCCGCTGTCGAGGGTTATGGACTCGGCCGGGACATCCATGTCGGGGACACCATCATCGGCATCAAGGGCCGGGTGGGCTTCGAAGCCGCCGCGCCGATGCTCATCATCGCCGCCCACAAGTATTTGGAGAAATATACCCTGTCCAAGTGGCAGCAGTACTGGAAGGACCAGGTGGGCACCTGGTACGGCATGTTCCTGCACGAGAGCCAGTACCTGGAGCCCGTGATGCGCGACATCGAGGCCATGCTCGAGTCCAGCCAGCGCTACGTGACCGGTACCGTGATCGTGAACTACGGACCCAAGCAGTTCGAGACCGTGGGCGTCGAAAGCGTCAACGACCTCGTGAAGACCAAGTTCGGCGAATACGGTGAAATGCAGAAGGGTTGGACCGCGGAAGATGCGAAGGGCTTCATCAAAGTCCTGTCCACCCCGCTGCGGGTGTACTACAACCGGCACGAAGACGAGCTGCTATGACGGACCTTCTCCGGCAGATGATCGCCATTCCCTCCCTCAGTGGAGACGAGAAGGCGGTCGCCGACTTCCTCCAGGCGCGGCTCACCGCCAAGGGGTTCGCCCCGCACCGCTGCGGCAACAACCTCTGGTGCAGCCACGGTGAAGGGCCGGTCATCCTCCTGGACGCGCACATCGACACGGTAAAGCCCGTCGCCGGGTGGTCCCGGGACCCGTTCACGCCCGCCGTCGAAGACGGCCGGCTGTACGGGCTCGGGAGCAATGACGACGGCGCATCCGTCGTAGCGCTCATCGAGGCGTTCAAGCGTCTCACCGCCAAACCGCAGCCGTACACGCTGGTCCTCTCGCTTTCCGCGGAGGAGGAATCCAGCGGCCGCAACGGCCTGGAGATCTCCCTGCAGGAGATCGAGGCGGCCTGCGGTCCCATCGCCTGCGGCGTGTTCGGCGAACCGACCTCACTGGAGATGGTCGTGGCCGAAAAGGGACTGATGGTGCTCGACTGTGCGGTGAAAGGCGTCGCGGGGCACGCGGCGCGGAACACCGGCGTCAATGCGATCTACAAGGCCCTTCCCGCCATCGACTGGTTCCGGAAGAAGCAGTTCGACAAGGTCTCCGACCTCCTGGGCCCCGTCAAGATGACTGTGACGCAGATCAACGCCGGGACGCAGCACAACGTGATTCCCGACCTGTGCACCTTCGTCGTGGACATCCGTTCCAATGGGCTCTATACCAATGAGGAACTCCTGGAACTGATCCAGGCGGAAGCCCCCTGCGAAGTGAAAGCGCGTTCCACGCGGCTGCACGGCTCGTCCATCGCGGCGGACCACCCGCTGGTGCAGCGCGGGCTCGCCCTCGGCCTCCCGGCCGTCGGCTCGCCCACCCTCTCCAACCAGGCACTCTGCCGCTTCCCCTCCGTCAAGCTCGGCCCCGGTGACTCCCCCCGTTCCCACACGGCGGACGAGTATGTCCTGGTCGACGACATCGCCAAAGCGGTGGATATTTATGTATCTTTGCTGGACCAATTGGTTGTGTAATATGAAAATTTGGTCGAAAGGATTCGATAATGCGCCGGAGATCGACGCGTTCACGGTCGGGAAGGACCGGGAACTGGACATCATGCTCGCTCCGTGGGATATCCTGGGAACGATGGCCCATGTGACGATGCTGTCCGAGGTGGGGCTGCTGGGGAAAGACGACCTGGCGGTTCTCCTGCCGGAACTGAAGAAACTGCACCAAGAAGCCGTGGAAGGCCGGTTCACCATCGAAGGGGAAGATGTCCATTCGGAAGTGGAGGCCCGGCTCACGGCCGCGCTCGGGGACGTGGGCAAGAAGGTCCATACGGGCCGCTCGCGGAATGACCAGGTTGCCGTGGACATCAAGCTGTTCACCCGGGCCCGCCTCGAGAAGACCGTGGGCAAGGTTGCCGCGCTGTTCGACCTGCTGCAAGAGAAATCCGAGGAACTGAAGGACGTCCTCATGCCGGGCTACACGCACCTGCAGGTGGCGATGCCCTCTTCCTTCGGCCTGTGGCTGGGCGCTTACGCGGAGAGCCTGGCCGACGACCTGGTGATGCTCAAGGCGGCGTGGGACGTGACCGACGAGAACCCCCTCGGCAGCGCCGCGGGGTACGGCTCGTCGGCCCCGCTGAACCGCGCCCGCACCACGGAACTCCTGGGCTTCGGCACCCTGGACTACAACAGCATCTATGCCCAGATGTCCCGCGGCCGGGGCGAACGGATGGTCGCCTGGGCCTGCAGCGCCGTGGCAGAAACCATCGGCCGGCTCGCCGTGGACGGCTGCCTGTTCACCAGCCAGAATTTCGGCTTCATCCACCTGCCGGACGCCTTCACGACCGGCTCCAGCATCATGCCCCAGAAGAAGAATCCGGACGTGTTCGAACTCGTCCGGGGCCATTGCAACCGCATCCAGGGCATTCCCGCCATGCTGCGGCACATCACGGGGAACCTCCCGTCAGGCTACTTCCGCGATATGCAGCTCCTGAAGGAAGTGTACCTGCCTATGTTCGACGAACTGGACAGCTGCCTGGACATCCTGTGCTTCGCACTCCCGGGCATCACCGTGACGGAAGGGCTCATGGACAAGCCCCTGTATGCGCAGGCTTTCTGCGTGGAGGAGGTGAACCGCCTCGTGGAGGCCGGCGTCCCCTTCCGCGACGCCTACCGGCAGGTAGGCCTCGCCGTGCAGGACGGCACTTTCCACTACGAGGGCGAACTCCACCACACGCACGAAGGTTCCATCGGCCATCTTTGCACCGCCGAGGTCCGCGCGAAGTTCCAGGCCCGGCTCGCCGCCTTCCCCTTTGACCGTGTGAACCAAGCCGTTGAAAATCTCATCAAGAATGCGTAATTTTGTGGAAACACAAAGAACGCATGGAAGACAAGAAACCTGTATCGCTCCCGGAGAATGCGCAGCGTGAGCTGAAACCCGGCGAGAAGTACATTCCCATCCTGGACCCGGCGAAGAAGTATGCCGAGGTCACCCCGTATTCCGTCTGTCTCGGCATCCTGATGGTGGTGCTGTTCTCCGCCGCGGCGGCCTACCTCGGCCTCAAGGTCGGGCAGGTATTCGAGGCGGCGATCCCCATCGCCATCATCGCCGTGGGCCTCACCAGCGCCCTCAAGAAGAACGACGGACTCGCCCAGAACGTCATCATCCAGTCCATCGGCGGCTGCTCCGGCGCCGTCGTGGCGGGCGCCATCTTCACCCTCCCGGCCATCTACATCCTCGGGGTGGAGGTCAATTTCTGGCAGATGTTCCTCAGCTCCCTGCTGGGCGGCGTGCTGGGCATCCTGTTCCTGATTCCTTTCCGCAAGTATTTCGTGAAGGAGATGCACGGCAAGTATCCGTTCCCGGAGGCCACGGCGACGACGCAGGTCCTCGTGAGCGGCGAAAGCGGCGGCTCCTCGGCGAAGACGCTCGTCTGGGCCGGCCTCATCGGCGGTCTGTACGACTTCCTCGTCGCCACCTTCGGCACCTGGGCGGAAACCCTGTCCACCACCGTGATGGGCTGGGGCCAGGCCGTGGCCGACAAGGCCAAGGTCGTCCTGAAGATCAACACCGGCGCGGCCGTGCTGGGCCTCGGCTATATCGTCGGCCTCAAGTATGCCTTCATCATCTGCTGCGGTTCCCTGCTCGTGTGGCTGGTGATCATCCCGCTGATGAACCTCATCTGGGGCGGCAGCGTGATCGACCTGATGGGTACGGGCGTGATGACGACCATCGGCGAGATGGCCCCGGAACAGATCTTCAAGGACTACGCGCGCCACATCGGCATCGGCGGCATCGCGACCGCGGGCATCATCGGCATCATCAAGAGCTTCGGCGTCATCAAGAGCGCTGCGGGCCTCGCCGTCTCGGAGTTCAAGCGCAAGCCCGGCGCCGTGGCCGAAAAGGTCGAGCGTACGGATGAGGACCTGCCGATGAAGACCATCGTCTGGGGCGTGGTGATCGCCCTCCTCGCCATCTTCGCTTACTTCGCCCTCGGCGGCGTCGTCAATAACGTCTGGCAGGCAATCGTGGGTCTCCTTATCGTCGCCATCGTGTCCTTCCTGTTCACGACGGTGGCGGCCAACGCCATCGCCATCGTGGGCACGAACCCGGTGTCCGGCATGACGCTGATGACGCTTATCATCGCGTCCCTGATCCTCGTGGCCGTGGGCCTGAAGGGCAACGCCGGCATGGCCGCCGCCCTCATCATCGGCGGCGTCGTGTGCACGGCCCTTTCGGTCGCGGGCTCGTTTATTACCGATTTGAAGATCGGTTACTGGATCGGCTCCACGCCCAAGAAACAGGAGGGCTGGAAGTTCCTCGGCGTCGCGGTCTCGGCCGTGACGGTATGCGGCGTGATGCTGGTGCTGAACAAGACCTACGGTTTCACCGGAGACCAGGCCCTCGTGGCCCCGCAGGCCAACGCCATGGCGGCGGTGATCCAGCCGATGATGAACGGCGGCGGCGCTCCCTGGCTGCTTTACGGCATCGGTGCGGTCATCGCCATCCTTCTCACGCTCTTCAAGGTGCCGGCCCTGCCGTTCGCCCTGGGCATGTTCATCCCCATCGACCTGAACCTCCCGCTGCTGGTGGGCGGCGCCATCTCCTGGTATGTGAGCACCCGCTCCAAGGACGCCGCGGTCAATGCGGCCCGTCAGGAAAAGGGCACGCTCATCGCCTCCGGCTTCATCGCCGGCGGC
>JAEEGK010017084.1_pt1 | contig 15869 bp, 8 predicted proteins | sample 8958771 | NCBI WGS metagenome assembly JAEEGK01 (sample SAMN16246547, study PRJNA631951) | gut metagenome | biome: gut microbiome; feature: rumen; material: SC-attached | host: Bos | place: Iran: Karaj | collected 2018-10
AAGCTCTGATGTGAGCGTATAGATTGCAATGTTCATTCTGAAATCATCAAGTATGTAGAAAACCTGATGCAAATATAAGAATAATCCGACAGTTTTCATTCATTTTGCTAGTCGAATCAAGGAGACTTGAGGATGAAAAAGCCATTTTCGGAAAAAAGCCAGAAGACAAATCAAAAAAAGTTTCCATATCGTGTGGCTTTTCCGTTCGAGTTCGAGACACAACACGTTGAAACCATGAAGTCAACACGTTGAAACTGCAAAATCAACACGTTGAAACCGTGGAGTCAACGTGTGACCCTTTTGTGAAAGAAAGAAAGAGAGAGCAGAACGCCTCAGACACCAGCGGGTAGCCGAGGCGCTTTGTTTTCTTGTATATCCCTAGTATGGTATCAGTGCCATATTTTCCGTCCGTTGCGGATATAGATGCCGCGTTGCGGTGGGGCAGGGATGCGTCGGCCTGAAATGTCGTAGATGAAGTCGGGTGCACCCTGCTTGGCCATATCAGGAATAGTCTCTAAGCCACTGGTGTCGAGAATATAGAAGCGACGGTCTGCAATAGGACTCCATCCTTTGGTTGATTTGCAGATGACACGGATGTTTACCCATCCCTGCTGGCCTTTCAGGTCCTGAAGAATGTTCCCATTGCTGAATGTCTTGGCTGTTGGGCTGAGTGTTCCGCTGGCAGAGGTTATCCAGTTGACAGGCTCACTTCCATCGAGAGTATAAACGATATAATAGCTGCCGGAGAGCGTGAGCTCGTCCTCCAGGCTAAGAGTGTCGCAGAGGGAATTCTCTTGACCGTTTATGATGAATCTTGGCGGTTCTACAGCCGTATACCATCCTTTGGCCTGGAGTTGGGCGATAAGATTGGCGGTACGTTTGGGGAAGAAGTCACGCAAGAGACGTTTCCGTTCGTTTTGATATTGGTTGTCAGGGGTGTAGAGCTCACCTTTTGAGGAATAGGGATGCACATCGCGGCGATAATCGCCCCATCGTGCGGATTCGTCATAGATGGCAGTAGAGATGGTTTGGTAGAGGCTGTCCCACAAGTCTACGGCACAGGTTTCGGTAAGCAGGCCTCCGTTTGAAAGATGTTTCCAGGCACGGTCCATGTATCTGTGCTGGAAAGCACGGTTTTTCATCAGGTTGGTGAAAAGATAGCTTGGACAATCTTTGTTGTTCAGATCGAGCACATTGGCCGATACGCTGTTGAGAGTGTTCTCAGAGTCCCAGCAGATGAAACGGAACCCTTGGTCCAACCGCTCGCGGTTGCGGAAAGCTATCCAGTTGTGATGATCCCAGTCTGCATTGCCCATGTATTGGTTGATGAGCATGTAGTCGATGAGATTGTCCACATCGACAAGCATTTCGGGTTCGCGTTCGTTACTGACAGGAAGCTGCCCGATGAGCATCTGGTAGTATTTCATGTCAGAGGCTCGTTCGGAGAGACGCATCATCTCGTTCCATCGGTCCAGCGTGCCTTCAGCGGCTTCAAGATAATCCTCTCGCTTGATGACATCATAGTTGACTTTCTGGTCACCGAAGTGAAACTTGCAATAATTGTCATCAATGCGTTCCGAGAGGTTATACATGCCCCAATAGAGACCGTTCAGGAAAACATGAACGTAGAGGCAGTCACTCGTGGGCCATCCCATATGTCTTTGCGTGCATCGAGCCCAAGCATCTCGGGTGTACTGAGCCTTGGAGCGTTGTCCAGATTCTGTATGCAACCATGAGAAATTGTAGAAGGTCCTTACGATGAGTGAGTTGAACTTCATTACCCGATCCTCTCCATAGATGGGGTATTCGAGTTTGCTTGGACCATAATCGCTCTTGAAAGTGAGGCGGAACGAATGCTTAGGATTCTTTTCGGGTACGCGACCTTGTCCACCGTGCATTTTTAGAGCACAATCTATGGTAAGATCGTGTTCCTGTGGCCCTCCAAACAGTTCCATAGAGGCAGCGCGTTCCCATCCTCGTCCGTTGCTGTCAGAGGTGCCTGTATAGATGTAGATGCCGCCTGTCTGCTCATCTTTTGTCTTGTTGAAAAGGTTCTCGCGATCCGTGACGATAGACAGGATGGGCAGCGTCTGGAATCCTTCTGTGATCTTGGCCGCCATTTGCTTGTCAGCTGTTAGCTCTGGATCCATCTCATAGTCGGCAGGAGCCGTTCCACTGATGGAGGTGAAGCGTCCCCATGTGTCAGGATATCCCTGGGGCGTGTTGGATTGCTTCAGCACATCGTTAGGGAAGATATAGGAGACTGTGCTGATGGGAGATGTCCGCTCGTTGTTCTTGAATTCAGCAGCCCTCAGAATTGTGGTTGACTGAACTATTGTTGAACTGGAACTGAAAAGCTTGCTGTCTGCTGTAGGTTCGCTACCATCAGTGGTGAAACGAATTTCTGAACTTGCATCGCTCTTTGTGATTTTCAGTGTAAAGCGGTTTTTGTAGAGTCCGTGAGGTTTGCTGAACTTTGGTTGGGCCAGCAAAGGGACAGAAGCGACTGCAAATAATACTGAGAGAAGGATTTTCTTCCTTACCATATATCTTCGGGCTCGTTGGGATTATCGTAAACTGCCTTGGGGCAGAATTCCAAACCATCCATATAGAATTCAGCGGTTGTCCTGTCAAGAACGCTCTTGAATTTGATGTAATATGTCTTATCTGGATCCATCGTCTGACGTACGATCACATGACGTACGATATTGCTACTGCTGTTCACACGAGAGTTTAATGCTGCATTAAGACGGTCGATGGCTTTCTCTCCTTTCAGGAATCCTTTGGCATGCATTTGTTTGTCTGTTTCAGCATTGTAGTCATCATCGTCTGTGTCAGCTCTCCATCCAGTACGTGGATCCTCGCCTCCCATGGTCAAGTCTACAGGAATATCCGCAACGGGCAGATTGTTGGGGTCTGTGCCGAAATAAATTTGGGCAACTCCACGATTCCCATTAGACAGGACGCGATAACGTATTTCCCAAGTACCACCTGTGGGGAAAGGAGGCAGTCGGAACACCAGTTCCCAGCGTCCCACACATTTGATCTCGTCGGCGCAATAGGAACCCCAGTTGTGGCCGTAACCATTGCAATAGACAAAGGTTGAACCTTCGTTTATGCTGAAGTTTTCCAGATATTTGTATTCCAAGTCGTCAGGGAAATGAACCCACCCATGGATGGGATCGCTCAAAGGAATGCAACGTATATCGTTGTTCATGGCCTCTTGGAACCAACTCATAGCATCCATGCGAATGCGTTGTTTCCCCAGATTGTCGCGGACTTGTTGACTGTATGCCAAGGGTTTGTCGATGCTATAAAGGTAACCATTGATGCCGCTGTGGCTTTCCATAGTTGGGTCATCGGTAAAGATACGGTTGCCTACTTTGTCGGCATCGCATCCTATCTCGTGACCAGTACCGCGTCGTTTGTTATCTATGATGGGGAAGCGGTTCAAGTAAATTCCTCCTGCCTCAGGGCTCTCATAAAGTTTCAGCAGACGACGCTTGCCCATTGTTGTGTAGTATTCCATCACAGGGATGGTGTAATTCTTGCTGTACCGATAGTCATATCCGAACTCGCAATAGTGGAAGATGAGACGATTGGGGGCACACTTCCATCCGATAATGTGATATGTGGTCCATTGGTAGAGCAGGTTATTGTAATCGCGATAATTGGTCATGGCTTGGAATTCAGGATAGTATCCCTGTTGTGCCACCCATTGCTGTACATCGGCAGGCGAGATCTCCTGAGCAGGTTTCCCTAATTGCTCTTCCCAGAATTCATCGGGTTCTGCAAAGATGGTGAACCCGTATTTACGGTGTTCAGGAGTGTAGGAATATCCTGTCTCCACAGATGCCATTCCATTTGCAGGCACTTTTTCTCGTATGAGGCCGGATTGGTAGAGCTTTTCATAACGTTCGTCACGAATCTTGGAAAGCGTATCCATAAGTCCGCATGCATCGCAGAGTTTTGCCATCACGAGAAATCCTTGCTGATCGCCTTGAATGTATTTTGTTAGAATACCAGCCATCGTAATTTCCTCAGGAGCAATGACACTCTCCATCTGGTGAATGTAGCCATTGATGGCAGGGATGTCTCGGTTTCGGCTGTTGATGGCACAAGTTCGATTGATGTAAATGCTGTCAGGACTCTTTTCAGGGTAGAAGACAGTAAGTTTCAGGTCATATAAATTGGCTTGTGGAAATTCTCCATTGCTTTTTTCTGGGAAATCAAATGTTTGCATGGCTTCCTCGTCATCCCCGCTGTCAATGATGCTATTGTAGACGATGACCTTTCGGATAGAATCCAGTTTGAAGCTGTCAGTGAAAGCTTCCCATGAGGGGGCAGATATGAATTCCTTGTCGGTCAACTGTTGGAGATAGTTGTGGATGGCTTCGTTGGTTGGTGCGAAGACTGTGTAGTTGCCTCGTGCAGTCAGCAGCTGGAACACGGAGGACTTGCTTCGTTCACTGACGGGTACTATTTTCAGCAGTTCAGTGTACTGAGTGTATTCTTCGTGTTTCTGCAGGTAGTCTGTTATGGTGACTTCCTTGAAGACGTAGCGAGCCGACTTGTCTATCTCTTCTGTGCATCCTGACAATATCAAGATGCTCGTGAGCAAAAAGAATGTATACCTTCTCATGGTGTACTTTTTTTAGAGAAATAGATTAAAAAAGGTTAGTGGTAGCGCCAAGAGTCACTCGACGCTACCACTTTATAGGTTATGAGATCATTTCTTGATGAAGACCTTGCGTCCACCTGTGATGTAGATGCCAGAGACTTGAACCTTCTGTACCTTCTGACCCATCAGGTTGTAGATGCTGGTGTCTCCTGTCTTGGTGTCGCTTGCAATGCTCTCGATGGCATTTGTGCTCAAGAATGGGATAGCCAATTCTCCTGCCTGATACCACTGGGCAATCTCTTGACCTTCATTGAGCAAAGCGAGTGCCTCACCGTTGGCAACCTGCTCAGCAGTAATCTGAACAGCTCCTTCGTTTACTTCTCCATAAGGATTCACGAAGTATACATTCTCGCAAGTTACGTTTCCAGGATTGCGGGCAATAACGTAGGGATTACCCTGAGTGGCATCCACCTCGATGCTTCCTGCGAAGAGAGAGTTGCGGACGGTAGATTTGCTTCCAGACCATCCGATGAAGGCTGCGCTGTTGTAGCTGTCACCAGTGATGGTGCCTGAGAACAGACAGTTCTCGATGATTGTTCCATCAGCACTTCCACGACCAACCAGACCAGAGATGGCACCATCGCCTCCCTGTGTGCTGATAACGTTCACTGAACTCCAGCAATTCTGCAATGTACCAGCGAAGCTCTCTCCCACGAAGGGACCTACCTTGTTGAAAGGAGTGTTCAAGGTTCCGTCAAGGTGGAGATTCTTGATGGTACCAGTCAGATAGCGTACGAATCCGTAACTGCTGCCTGTAGCTGTCAGATTGATGGTGATGGTGTGGTTCTGACCATCCAGGATACCGGCAAAGCGCTGTTCTGATGAACCGATGGCTGGGAATTCAGTCTCACTTAGGTCGATGTCGGCTGTTATTTGAGCATTGAGATTAGTCTCTCCGCCATTTATCTTGGCTGCGAACCACAGGAGTTGATCTACGTTGCTGATCTGATAATAGCCATCCTTCAGTTCTGCCATACCAGGATCTGCAGCACCACATTTGCTACATACGCCATTTACGAAATCGTGTTCGTCGATGGTGGTGCAAGGTGTGTTTGCATAGGACACTTCACTGCCTTCCTTGGGAGTGACACCATCACAATTCAGATCGCCATGGATGTAGACTGTACTCTGATTCAGGAAGGGAACGGGTAATTCGCTCTCCCCCAAAGTCTGAGTCCACTGAATGTTCTTTTGACTACCGTTTAGCAGGAAGCAGACCTCACCACTGGCCAGCTGCTCAGCTGTTACCTTCGTAGTGTTCACATTCTCCAACGTGCCGTTGGGATTCACATAATAGCAGTTCTGGCAGGCAGCGTTTGTGTTGGCTGTGTCATGCCGTGCAATGGGACGTGCGTTGCCCTGACTTTGGTCTGTATTGAACAGGCCAGTCACCAGACAGTTCTCAATGGTTATCAGGTTGGCACACCATCCAACGATACCGGCACAGTTGTATGAAATGCCGTTTATGTCGCCTGTGAAGGCGCAGTTGCGGATGAGATTTCCATCGGCGCTGCTACGTCCTGCAATACCAGCAATGGCACCGTCACCGTTGTAGGTGGCTTCGATGTTGGCCGATACCCAGCAGTTCTCAACGGTACCACCAAACATTTCACCAGCGATGACACCCACGCGATTGTTGGCAGCAGTGAAAAGTCCGCTCACATGCAGGTTCTTCACCGTTCCACTGAGAGCACGGAAGATGCCGTAGTTCGTATCCAGCGTTGTCATATTGATGTTGAGCGTGTGATACTGACCATCGAACGTGCCAGCATAGTATGTGTCTGCTGATTCATTGGTACCCATAGCCGTGAAATCGTGGCCGTCCATATCTATGTCAGCCGTCAGGACGGCGTTGGCATCATGTTTGCTGCCGTTCACCAACGTTGTAAACTGGATGAAGTCGGCAGGAGTTGCTATCTGGTAAATGCCATCGATTTGCTTGAGGAAGAACGAGAAGTCATTCGTGTAGTTCTTCTGAGCTTCTTCGATGCTGGCGGTACCATCCTCATACCATTCGTTGAGCTTGTCCATCAGATCATATACCTCCTGCATTTGAGAAGGATCCAAGAGATCGCTCATCGAACCTGCTATGTCGTTGCATCTCTCGGCCTGATCCAACAGATTGATGTAAGCTTTCTTGCATTCGTAAACCTGCAGGAAGAGGTCAGAGAACTCCTGTATCATAGCATAGTATTCAGCGTTAGGTCTCAAAACCTTTTCAGAACTCTTTTCAACGAGTGCCTGAAGCTTATCCTTCAGCTCTTGAGAGAAGTTGGGATAGGTAGCATAGTCGGGACCTGAGCTGTATTCATAGTTCTCGAGAATGGTGGTGGCACGTGCGGCTTGTGACTCCAGAACACGTTGCAGCGCATCGTGTGACTCGTCCATCGTACCATGATAGATAAGTTTCAGGTTGCCAAAGCCCACCCAATCAGGCTGCTGGCCTGTGCCAGGCTGGCGGATACCCACGGTGAGGGTGCCGTCGGTCACCTCGCAAAGGATGGTGTTGAAATAGCGGTCTGCCTGGAAAGCATAGCAGCATCCGTCTAAACCATGCACCACGTAGCCAACCACATTGTCAGAGATGTCCTTCACCTCGAAGTCGGGCCAGTCGCTTGAGTGGTCGCAGTTGTATCCGTCGATGTCCTCGCCTACGGGAATCATGTCTTCGATGATGGCCTGGAAGTAGTTGTGGTTGCCGTTGGCATAAAGTGTGGCGGCATAATTGGTGTTATAGAGGTTGTCTGCTCCAGGATAGGGACGGAAGGCTCCATTCACCTGCAGCTCATAGACACCGTTCTGGAGTCCAGTGAGTGTCTGGAACATGTCCATTGTGGCACTGTAGCACTCGGCTGCTCGCACGGTGCTGCCGGCAGCGCTTCCATATTTCGTGCCTACAGTACCTTCCCATCCGTTGAAGCCGTCGGCAAAGTCAGGATTGGTGAGCAGTTTGGTGATGTCTGTGCCAGAAGCGGGCTCGTAGGTGAGCGCAGCGTTGTACATGGCATCAATCTTGGCTGTCTCAGACTTTATCTCTTCCGTATTCAGCTGACGTTCTTCCAGAATGTATGGTGCAGAACCGTTGGCGTAAATCGTTCCAGGATCTTCAAACTCTGTCAGGTAGTCCTCCAGTTCGTCACGCTTTATGTTCTGCAGGTTTTCGTTCTTCTCCAGGTCGCTGATAACCTCTTCCACCTTGGCCTTGTAGGCGGCATAGGCAGCTTCGTTCTCAGCCACTTGCTGATAGAGAGGTTCTATTTCTGCCCATGCTGCCAGGAACTCTTCGATGTTGTTGCCCTTGAGATTGCTGGCCACAGCAGCTCCGTATTCCTCTTTCAGGATGGTCTGGGCAATCACATTCTCGGCATAGTTCCTCTCTGCATCAATAACGGCTTCTCTGAAGTTCTGGAAGCTTTCGCTGTCGTAGGCATTGCCATAGATCTTGTTGATTACATAGACTACACCACGGTCGGGCATGGGAGAAGGTACCTCGTCCTCGCCGATGCGCTGGTACCAGATGGTTTGGCCGCAGATTTCGTTCAGGCGCAGAGCCATCTCGCCACTCTGAACCAGTTCCATCGTCACCTGAGTGGTATTGATGTTCGTGTCTGTACCATTGGGGTTCACGTAGAAGCAGTCCGTACAGTTGGCGTTCGTGTTGTTGGCTGCATCATAGCGTGCGATGGGGCGTGCGTTGCCTTGGCTGTGATCGGTCTCAAACTTACCTGTCACCAGACAGTTCTGGATGTCGATCAGGTTGGCACACCATCCTACGATGCCGGCGCAGTTCCATGCGGGACCACTCACGTTGCCTGAGAAGACGCAGTTGCGGATGGTGCTGCCTGTTCCACTGGCACGTCCGCAGATACCGGCTATGGCTCCATCGCCTTCAAAGGCGGCATCGATGTCAGCTGATACCCAACAGCTCTCGACGGTACCTCCGAAGATTTCACCAACGATGACACCCACGCGGTTGTTGGCAGCTGTGAAGATACCGCTTACATGCAGGTTCTTCACTGTTCCACCCAATGCACGGAACAAGCCGTAGTTTGCATCCTGCGTGGTCATGTTGATCTCTAAGGTGTGATACTGGCCGTCAAAGATGCCGGCATAGATGTTGCTGCTGTTGCCGATGGGAGCAAAGCTTGCAGGCAACTCGATGTCAGCCACCAGCTTGCCGTTGGCGCTCGTGTCGCCACCATTCACTTTGGCAGCAAACCAAGCCATCTGCTCAGGAGTGCCAATCTCGTAGTATCCGTCCACCAGAGTGGCCATGCTGGGGTCAGCCTGACCGCATACGGTACAGATGCCATCCACATAATTGTGGGCAGGAGGTGTGCTCGCAGCACTCTTGTCGTTGGTGTAGGTCAGGGTTGCGCCGTCTTCTGCATGACCGTCGCAACGGAGATTGCCAACGGGATAGACTTCCTTGTGAGAGGGGAAGGGCACAGGTACGGGATCCTCGCCCAAGTTCTGGAACCAGATGGGGGTATCCAGGTTGAAGTTCATGAGATGGCACAGTGCTCCACTTGCTACTGTTTCAGGCTCCACCTGCTCTGCGCCAGGCTGGACTTTGTCACCATTGGGGTCTACGTAGTAGCAGTTCTTGCACTGGGCGTTCGTGTTGTTGGCATCATCATAGCGGGCCAGCGGACGAGCGTTGCCTTGGCTGTGGTCAGTGTCGAAAGTTCCTGTGACAACACAGTTTATGATGTCGATAGGGTTGGGACACCATCCCACGATACCTGCACAGTTGTAGGTTCCCGTCTCTCCAGAGCTGACGTTGCCTGAATAAACGCAGTTGCGGATGGTGCTGCCAGCTCCACTGGCGCGTCCGCAGATACCAGAGATGGCACCGTCACCCCCATAATTGGCAGCGATGTCTGCCGAGCTCCAGCAGTTCTCGATGGTACCACCAAATATCTCACCCACGATGACACCCACACGGTTGTGGGCAGCTGTGAACTGGCCGCTCACATGCAGGTTCTTCACCGTTCCTTTCAGGGCACGGATCAGACCCCAGTTCGCACCTGTGGTCGTCAGGTTGATGTTAATGGTGTGATACTGGCCGTCGAACGTGCCGCTGTAGGCATTGGCTTCTCCTTCCAGAGAGATGGCCGTCTCAGAATACTCGGCAATGTCGGCAGTCAGCACAGCATCCAGCGTCAAATTGCCTTCGTTGACAGCCTGTGCAAAGTTGGCTAAGTCCTCGGCCGAGGAAATCTGCACAACGTCGTCCACAATGGTTAGCCGCTCCAATGCAGAGTCTTGGGCTTGTAGCCCCAGCCAGGAAGCGGTCATCGCGATTAGGTAAAGTAGAGTTCTTTTCATACTGTTTTTGTTTAAGTTAAATGTGTAATTTGTAGAAATGTCTTATTTGAATGCAAATATATGAAATAATTCGGTAATATGCAAAAAATAGAAGGAAAACTTTCAAGCACGACAAAATAATCTCCCCCATCTCTAATCTTCTTGATTCATTAGCTCGCAGGGTGAAATCTGCGATGGGTCTGGAGTTGCTCAGCGATGTGCTTTAATGTCAGTTGGTTGCAACTTCTTCTCTCGCTGTCGCACGGAGCTGTAGACAGCATTATTGCTTGACCGGTTGCTTCATGAGATTCTCCAATTCCGAATCGGATTTTTCACATATTTCGTTGGGCTTGTAGAATTTCGTCAGCATGGTGGCGATAACCTTGTTGCCGTACAGGAATACAAAGTCGTAGTAGCCAGGTTCGACCTCATCGGGATGCAGGTAGAACGAACCCCAGGGGTCGCTCTCTTCTGCATCAGGGTCTCTGTTCAGTTCACATTCCTGAATATAGCCAGGGGTCTCGTCGTTCAAAGCCTTTTTCAGGTAAAAGCCTTGGTCTGCATGGTGCTTGAAAACCATCACTTTGATGCCTTTCTTTGCGTTTGTCTGCGGATGAAACTCTATCCATTCGTCGAGTTCAAAGACCGAACGGATTCCCTCGGCAGCGCAGGGTTTATGGTTGAAATCTTCGCTGACGCAACGGTTGCCAAACAGGCTCAAACCGGTCATGACGGGCTGCTCACCCTCCTTGAGATTGACGAAATAGAGTTTGCCAAGCACGGCATCTGCTTCATTGTTGCCCTTGACTGTCGAAAACAGGGCAAGTACTGCGGTTAATAGTAAAACAATTCTTTTCATATGCGTTCATTCTTTTTTCCTGTCTGCAAAGATACGATTTTTTTTTGGAATCCACAATACTTTTGCCTAGTATAATGCAATTGGTGCATCAAGAGAACCGTTTCCCTCATTCGCCCTGCGCCTCTGGACGAAGTGTCGGATGGAGTTCCTCAACGTGTTGACTCCGGATTTTCAACGTGTTGTCTTCCTCTTTCTGACACGTTGCAAAGGCACGTTTAAGCAAGCACGATACAAGATTTAATTGTATGGTCGAGCGGAAGTGTCTTCGCACCAGCAAAGGCACGAAGCTTTCCTCGCGCCACCAAATTCCGACCATCGGTTTGAGGCCATTTTTGCGCGAAGATGCCAAAATCGCCTGAATTGAAGAAAGCGCTCATTTCGTGCAGTTACCTACTTATCTGTTTAACTGCTGACTGCTGCCTACTGACTTTACCCAGACACTTAAATGTAACAATGTAACAATGTAACTTTGTAACATTAAGCATCTGCCAATTGTGCATGATTTTTATTAAAGTATATATATAATAATATATATACTTTAAAGTCCAACTTACACTAATTGAAATTCCTTAATGTTACATTGTTACAAAGTTACGATGTTACAAAAAGGTTGGCAAACGGATACATCGGTATGTCGATACGTACGTCTGCAGATACTGTGTAACGCTCTGGAAGACAGGAAACTAATTGTCCTGATTCATGGCCTGGAGGGTAAAGTCTACGATGGGCTGGGGATTGCTCAGCGAGTGAGGATGATGACCTATCGAGGGCTTGTGAATCACTCGGATGGGAGCACCCAGTTCCTTCATTTTCTCCTCGAAGACTCTGGTGTTGTACTGATAACGCACACCTTCGTCCATATCGCCTACCACATGGAGAATAGGGATGCCGGCGCGAGCCATCTTGCGTGCATGGTCTTTGGGGTTTCCCTTCCATGCCCTTGCCTCCTCCTCGTTCTGGAATCCGTAGGCCTTCATCATCCGTTGAGTGTTTTCCTTGTCGCCTTCGAGGGCCATGGGCCATTGGGTGATATCCATTACGGGTGCATCCGCATAGATGCAGGCGACTTTTTGGGGGTTCTTGGCTGCCCAGTTGTAGATGATAAGACCGCCGCGGCTCATGCCCTCCAGTGCCATTTTTCGGCTGAATCCAGCCTTGACCATGTGGCGATAGAAGACATTCCATCGCTTTACCGCCTCAGGTGAGCCAAAGAGGTCAGCCACATCGCAGTAAGCCACATGATAGCCCCGTTCCAGCAGGTCGATGTCCGTCTGCGGCTCATGTCCCCAGAAGCGTGCCCTCCAGATCCAAGGTTTCCCTTCTGCCACCACATGAGGCTCCACCACCTTGCACTTCACTCCGTCGCTCTCGAAATCAAACCCCTGAAAGCCGTGGAAATTGAAGGTCGAGGCTCCCTTCTTGTAGAAAGGTTCTCCGTGGTCCGATTCGATGGTTTCTTCCTTCACTTTCAAGTGCTTGGCAATCTTCAAAGCCATGCTGCCAGCTCCCAATGCTGAGGGGTGGAGGCGGTCAGGCATCACAGCGGCGTCCCATGTGTCGCCCACCACGTTGTGCATGTTGATGATGTCCAGCTTCTCATTGTAGGCCATTTCCTCCACCATGGGCCTCACCTCCTGAGCTATCCGTTGGCTGTTGATCCCTGGATCGTTGTCAGGCAGGAAACAGCGCAGGGGAGTGAGCAGAATGATTCTGGGTTTCGAACTCAAGGCCCGATAGGAATCGATGAGCGTCTTGTAGTCCTTCCTGAAATCAGCCTTGTGCTCCCAGTTCCAGGGTTTCGTGTCATTGGTTCCCAGCTTGATGATCACGATGTCTGGCAGGAAGTCCAGCGATTGCTGATACTGTGGGCTTTTCATGTACGGATAGTCGCCCTGCAGGAGCAGTGTGGCACCGTTCAATCCAAAGTTTCTCACTTCATATTCCTCGCCCAGATAACCTTGCAGTTGAGCAGGATAATGATACTTCTCGCGGTTGTCGATGAAAGCTCCGTAGGTAATGCTGTTGCCCACACACGCTACCTTTACCTTCTTCGCGAAAGCTTGCGTCATGGTTAGTGCCATGACTGTCATCAGTAAAAAAGTCAGTCGTTTCATGTCTTTTAAATGTATTTAAACCTCTATTTTCACACGGACACTACTCTCAGCCACTTTCACCACGTAACATTCAGTAGGGACTTTGATTATGTCAGCCAGTCTTCTGGCATCCGCTTTCATGACGTATGCCCTTTTTTGTCCCTTCCTGTAGGCTGCAATAGCGCAGGGATCCACCTTGTTTTCGGGTTCAGGGACCAGCACGAAAACGTCTCCTTTCTGGACATGTTCCAGATAATCCTCATCGCAATGATAGCTGAAACCAAGCAGCAAGGCTGTAAGTGACTTTCCCTTCTTTTCTTCTTTCTCCTCCTTATCAGCAACGGATTCCTTTGCGCTGTATCCTTTTATCCCTCCTGCTGCTATGTATTCGTCAAGGGGATTGCTCTCCTTTTGTGTGCTCCCTATGATAGGGAATGTGTTTGAATTTTTAAGCTCTTTTACATGAATGAGGTAGAGATCTATATTCCACGATTTTTTATAATTTTCGTAAAACCTGTCTACATACCCCCATTGGGTGTTGTCTTCCTCTCTCTGGCAGTCTTCAGCTAAATCATCATTCGAAAACTCCATGAGGGTGACAATGCTTGAGAGCGACTTTAGTTTCTCGTCATAAAACTCCTGAGTTGAACGATAATCCGCTTTGATTATATTGTTGTCATCCAGTCGAAACCTAAGTATGGGTTTTGAATCTTTCAATATAGTCAGCAATTTCTCGTCACAAACAGACTTTGGAACATAATAAAGCATGCCAGGACTATCATAACTGATTGTAGCGGGTTTTCCGTTTATCAGTATAGTATCTTTATCCTTGGCGTGAACATCGGACATGGCAGGAAGAACGTTCCACGTTTCTTCGCTCATTCCGTTGTCCTCTTCGTCATCCTTTCCCCATTCGTCATCTAGGTCGTCATCAAGATATTCGTCATCCTCATCCAGATCATCCTCCTCATTCTCATCCTCATCCTCCTCATCGCTATACGGATCGATATTATCTTTGCCCCACAACATCTTTTCCCATTCCTCACGTTCTTGCTGGTGTTTGCTTTCCAACTCTCCGCATTCTTGTTCCCATTGTTTACGCTCTTCCTCATGTTCTTCCTCCAACTCTTCCTGCTCTGCATCGTTAAAGGCATCGTTGACAGCCATAAAGCCGAGAAAATCCTTAAAGTTGAACATTTTGCACCTCCTTTTTTAGGGATATATGTAGCAAAATTAAGCGAAAACAGGCAAACATCCAACTATTCCTCTCTTCAATTATGCATTAATTCCATAAAATCAGGTCTTTTGTTCCCATTTTTCCCTAATTTAGCGTCCGAAATGACTAAGAAATGCGGATTATGGACAGAAGATCGTTCTTAAAAACTACAGCCATTGCTGGAGCTGCAACTTGGTTGGCTCCTTGGCAGGAAGCATGGGCAAGGGGCAAGATGCACGACGCCGTTGGGAAAGCGTGGCAAGGATGGGAACAAGGTGAGTTCCAGGTACATTTTATCTATACGGGTGTGGCAGAATCGATGTTTTTCATCATGCCCGATGGAACCACCATGCTGCTGGATTGCGGTGACCACAATGCTATCGGACGTGGGAAATTGGCTGTGCCCGTCTTGCCGCACGAAGGGCGTCATGCTGGGGAATGGATTGCCAGATATGTGGAGCGGGTGAATCCCAACGGACGTGATGTGGACTATATGATGCTTTCCCATTATCACAACGATCATGGCGGATGCAGTGAATTCTGTGCATCGAAAGAAGTGCGCGACGGTCGAGAGTATGCGTTGAGTGGATTCAGCCAGGCTGCTGAAACCCTGCATTTCCATAAGGCTTTCGACCGCTGCTGGCCAGATTATAACGACCCCATCCCCTTGGTTGACAAGAAGGGGGCCGACAACGTGGAGCACATGAAATTCTTTTATGAGGAGCAGATAAAGAAGAAAGGTCTCGCCGTAGAAAAGTTTCAGGTGGGTGCCATAAATCAAGTTGCCCTTTTGCGCAACCCCAGGAAATATCCGCGTTTCTCTGTGCGCAACATCACTGGCAACGGACGCATCGCCTTCCCAGACGGACACATCGTGGACCTCTATGCTGAACGAAAGAAGAATCCACCCGTGGCGTTCAATGAGAACGGTATGTCGCTGGGCATGATTTTCAGTTACGGTCCCTTCCGTTTCTATACCGCTGGCGATTTCTCTGACGCCTGGAAACTGGAGGACGGCACCCGTTTTGAGATAGAGGATGCTCTCGCTGAAGCCATACCATCATGTCATGTGGCCAAGATCAATCATCATGGTCACTACAGCATGCCCAGAAAATTGGTTGCGGCTCTGCGTTCGCAGGTCTATGTCAGCTGCGTTTGGGACCAGCTGCATGATGTGGCGCCCGTCATGGAACGTCTTTACGACCAAAGTATCTATCAGGGAGAGCGTTACATCTGTCCTGGCATCTTCCCCAAGGAACGACGTGAGGAAGATCAAGGCAAACCTTTCCTTAGCCTGATGCCAGCAGCGGCTTTCGAGGGCGGCCATGTGATCCTGACTGTAGCCAAAGGGGGCAAGACCTTTACCATCACTTATTTGTCCGCTCAGGATGAGAGCATGACGGTATGCGCTCATCTGGATTTCGAGACCAACGTTTCCCTTTAAACGCCAACGTAGTTCCTCGAGTTTCTTGCCTACAGGTTGGTGGGCGTGGTTTGCCTTGACCCTATTCTAGCATACAGAAGCATGATGACTTCGCCCACGAGAACCAGTAGCCAAGACCATCGCCAGCTGCCAAGTGCATCAGCAGCGAGACCTTGTACAAGGGGGAGAATTGCTCCACCCACTACACCTATCATGAAGACTCCTGAGGCAGCAGAAGTATAGCGGCCTAAGCCGGCCGTTGCCAGGGTGAAAATGGCTCCCCACAT
>JAEEGK010017088.1_pt1 | contig 15867 bp, 11 predicted proteins | sample 8958771 | NCBI WGS metagenome assembly JAEEGK01 (sample SAMN16246547, study PRJNA631951) | gut metagenome | biome: gut microbiome; feature: rumen; material: SC-attached | host: Bos | place: Iran: Karaj | collected 2018-10
TATGAATATACTTGATAATATAAACGGATATTCATTAGATGAATATCAAAGAAAAGTAGTACTATCTAATGATAAAGCAGTACTTGTCGTAGCTGGTGCTGGTTCTGGTAAAAGTCTTACTATTATAGGTAAGATAGTTTATTTAATTAAATGTTGTAATATCAAACCAGAAGAAATACTATGTATATCTTTTACTAATGATGCAACTATGAACTTAAAAAAGAATATTGAAAAGAACTATGATTTTAAAATAGATATTTATACTTTTCATAAACTAGCATTACATATCTTAGGTAGAAATTATGCCATTGCTCCTGATAATTACTTAGAAGATATCATAGAAGAATTCTTTTCTAATCTTAGTGATATTCATAAAAAATCTTTAAATAAAGTACTAGGTAAAAAATATACAGATAAAGAATTAAATAACTTAAAAAGACTTATTAAAACATTTATATCTTTATACAAAAGTAATAACTATGATATTACTTATTTTAAGACTATCCTAAAAAAGATAAAATTTACAATTAATATCTTTGAATATATCCACAATAAACATCTTATCCTTCTTATATTTAACATCTACATATATTATGAATATAACTTAAAAGAAGAGAATGCTATTGATTTCAATGACATGATAAATAAAAGTATTACTCATTTAAAAGAATATGGCTTAAAAGATAAATGGAAATATATCATAATTGACGAATATCAAGATACATCCTATATAAAATTTCAAATGATTAACGAAATTATTAAATTAACTAATGCTAGATTTTTAGCAGTAGGTGATGACTTTCAATCTATTTATAGATTTACAGGTTGTGACTTAAAAATATTTCTTAACTTTACAAAGTACTTTGATAATTCTAAAGTTTTAAAAATAGTTAATACATATCGTAATCCTCAAGAATTAATTAATGTAGCAGGTAAATTTATAATGAAGAATAAATCTCAATATAAAAAGAATCTTGTATCTAATAAACATCTATATAAACCAATTAAAATAGTTTATACAGATAATAGAATATCTACTTTTAAACATCTACTAAAAAAATTAAAAGATAAAGAAATAATGGTCTTAGGTCGAAATAATAAAGACATCTATAAATATATCGATAAAACATTTACAGAATCAGATAATAATTACTTTACATACAAAAATATAACTTTTAAATATTTAACAGCCCATAGATCTAAAGGATTGGAATGTGATAACGTTATTCTTATTAACATAGAAGATTCTATAGTAGGATTTCCTACTAAGATAAAAGATGAAAAAATACTAAAATATGTTAACAATACTAGAGACTATTATCCGTATGAAGAAGAAAGAAGACTGTTTTATGTAGCTCTTACTAGAACTAAAAACTATGTTTATATTATTTCTTCATACAAACATGAATCTATATTTACTAAAGAAATAAAAGATAATAGAGAATATGTTGAAATCATTAAATACTAGTAAATCTTCTAGTTCGTGATATAATACTCCCAGGAAAAAGGGTGTATAAGATGAACAAAGTTGCTATTATTACAGGTAGTAGTAAAGGCCTAGGTGCAGCTACTGCTAAACATTTTGCAGCTAATAATTATAATGTTGTAATCAATTACAACACTGATTTAGATGGTGCAAAAAAAGTAGAAGAAGAAATTAAAAAATATAATGTTGAAACATTATTAGTCAAAGCTGATATATCAAAAGAAGAAGATGTTTTAAGATTACTAAATGAAACTAAAACTAAATGGGGTAGAATAGATGTTCTAGTTAATAATGCTGGTATAGCTATTGATACTACTTTAGAAGATAAAACTGTAGAAAACTTTAGAAAGATAATTAATGTTAACTTAATAGGTACATTCCTATGTTGTAAACATATAGGTACATATATGAAAGAACAAGGATATGGATCAATAGTTAATATATCATCTACTAATGGTATAGATTCTTTTTATCCATATAGTATGGATTATGATGCTTCTAAAGCAGGTGTTATATCTTTAACTCATAACTTCGCTTTAGAATATGCAGGTATTGTTAGAGTTAATACTATTGCACCTGGTTGGATCAATACTGAAATGAATAAAGAACTAGGTGAAGAATATGAAAAAGAAGAAAGTAAACATATTATTCTAGGTCGTTTTGCTAAACCAGAAGAAATAGCAGAAGCTGTTTACTTTGCTGCAACATCTAGTTACTTAGACGATTCTATTATCAAAATAGATGGAGGTAGATGCTAATGTTAGAAGATTTAAATATTACTAAAGAAACATTAGATTTTATCAAAGAAGAAGAAAACAAAGTTACTAAAGAATTTAAAGCTATAGAAGAAATATGCGAAAGAAATACTATGAAAGTATTAGCAGCTTTCCAAAAAAATAACGTTTCTGAAGGTTGCTTCCATGAAACAACAGGTTATGGATATAACGATTTAGGTAGAGAAACTGTAGAAAAAATATTTGCTTACGTTTTAGATGCTGAAGATGCTATCGTAAGAGGACAATTTATCTCTGGTACTCATGCCTTAACAGTTACTTTATTTGCCATGTTAAGACCAAATGATTTAATGTTATCAATAAGTGGAACTCCATATGACACCTTACATGAAGTAATAGGTATTGTTCCTAATAACAGCAGCTTAATGTCATATGGTATTAAATATGATGAAATAGCTTTAGTAGATAACGATTTTGATTATGACAGTATCAAAAACTATCTAACTAATAACAAAGTTAAATTAATAGAAATTCAAAGAAGTAAAGGATATTCTACTAGAAAAAGTTTAACTATAGATAAAGTTGAAAAAGTAATTAAGTTCATCAGAGAAATAGATAAAGAAGTAATTATCATGGTTGATAACTGCTACTGTGAATTTGTTGAAGAAAAAACTCCAGTAGGAGTAGGTGCTGATATTATGGTTGGTTCTCTAATTAAGAATTTAGGTGGAGGACTAGCTCCAAATGGCGCTTATGTAGCTGGTAAAAAAGAACTAATAGACTTAGTAGGCGAAAGACTTACTTGTCCTGGAGAAGGTAGAGAAGTAGGACCAACACTTGGTATAAACAAACAATTTCTACAAGGTATTTTCTTTGCTCCACATGTAGTTGCATCATCATTAAAAACAGCTGTATTAACAGCTAAATGTTTAGAAGACTTAGGTTATAATGTAGAACCAAAATACAATGAACCTAGAGCTGATATAGTTGAAAATATTATCTTCAATGATAAAGAAAAATTAATTAAATATGTTCAAGGAATTCAAATGGGTTCTCCAATTGATTCCAATGCAATTCCAATGCCATGGGATATGCCTGGTTATGAAGATCAAGTTATAATGGCTGCTGGTGCCTTTACACAAGGTTCGTCAATTGAACTAAGCTGTGATGGCCCAATCAGACCTCCTTATATAGCTTATCAACAAGGTGGTTTAACATATGAATATGGAAGACTAGGAGTAGCAAGAGCTATTGAAGAGTTAAAAAAAGACGTGTAAAAACATGTCTTTTTTTGTTATAATAATAAAGTAGAATGAAGGGTGTTAATATGAAACAAAAAACAATTATTACAATATTAATCATATTACTAGTTTTAGTAACCCTTACTGGAGTAGGAGTAACATCTTACTTTGTTATTAAGAATTATAATCAACCTAAAACAGAAGAAGTAGAAGTAACTCCAAAAGAAGAAGAACCAACTCCAGAACCAGAACCTGAAGAAGAAAAAGAATTTTCATATATACCAATTATGTACAAAGTATGTGATTCTGATTCATGTATTCATATTCTTGGATCAATGCATATAGGTGATGAAAGAATAACTAAGTATGATCCTAAAGTATTAGAAATATATAACAATAGTGATTCTGTTGCTTTTGAATTATCTGATGAAGAAATGAATAAAATGAATGTAAAAGATTTTATCTACAAAGATGGAACAACTATTAAAGATCATATTTCATCAGAATTAAATGATAAATTAGTAGAATTTGGTAATAAACATAAAAGCTATGTATATGATGTTTATAAGTATTACAATCTAGGTATGAATTCAACTGTTATTGAAAATATTGTTTATGAAGAATTAGACTTCAAGACTGAAGGTGCTGATGATTACTTCATGAAAAAAGCTAAACAAGATGGTAAAGAAATAATCTCTATTGAAAAACTAGAAGATCAATTAAAACCATTAGTAGGATTCTCTGATGATTTCTATGAAAAACAAATAGAGCAAACTATTGGTAGCTTTGAAATGTCTAAAGTATCAGCCAAATTACTATATGGTATTTATCTTAAAGGAGATGAAAAATCTCTTTCGGCTCTGCTAAATAAATCATATTCTAACGTTGAAACCGAAGAAGAAAAGAAATATGTTAAAGAATTAATTCTCGATCGTAACGATAAAATGACTAATGCGGCTAAAGATTATTTAGCTAATAACAAGAACGTTTTAATCATTGTTGGAGCAGCTCATTTAGTATATGAAGAGAATGGTATGATACCATCACTTTCCAAAAACGAATCATACACAATTACAAGAATAGAATAAGTATTAAAAAACAGCTAAAAAATAGCTGTTTTTTTACGTTAAATGATTGCTAGAAAAGCCTATAATATGATATACTTAACTTAGTATGGTAGGGAGGATTTTTAAAATGGCAAACGAATTATCAAATGATGAAATTGAAGAACTTGTTGGATTAAAAGATTCTGATCAAAATTTCTTAAAAGCAAGAAAAAATGGATTACTTTTAACAGACAAACAAGTATCTACTTTAGAAAGATATAATATTGATTTAGCTAATTGCAAAAGTATGGAAGAATTACTATACAAAGTTGAAGAAGCCAATCGTGGAACTTTCGATGATGAATATAGTGAGTTAGACCACCTAGCCGATTAATTAGCCGAGAGAAAATATTACGAACAAACAAGGAAGTAAATAAATGGCAACCCCTGATAAATTAAAAAAATACCAAAAAGCCAAGTTTGAAAGTTATAAAAAGGTTAATGACTTAAAAATCAATGACAACGAAGCCTATATTGAAATGAAAATAGATGGCTTTGATGACATAAAAGATGATTATTGCCTTACTGATGGAATTGTTCTAAAACAAGATTTTATAGATGCAATAGTAAAAAGAACTAATTACATACCTCTTGATTATCCATTAGTATTACAAATATACAATAAGACATTTACATCTAGTGAAAAGATATTAGTAAGAAAATTAATAAAAAATCATTTTACTCTAGAAATGATAGATAGAGAAATAGAATTAAAAAAACTAAGATTAAAAATTTATTTCTTCTTATCATTTGCTGTATTAGGATTTTTATTATTCCTATTAACATACATAGGTTTTGTTAAAACCTTACAAGAACTTATCTCATTTGTTGCATCATTTATTACATCATTTAGTATATGGGAAATTAGTGAATTAATAGTCTTCGGAGAAGACGAAATAAAAGAAGAAATAATAAAATATAAACATTTATCTAAAATAAGAATTGTATTTAACAAAGATAATAGTTAAAAGAAGCTAAATATGATATAATATTAGATGATAGAAAAGATATGGAGGGGAACTTATGGAAGAGTCAAACCAAAAATTCCAAGTAAAAGTAGAAACAGGAGAAATAATGGATGCTGAATTACTATCAGTAGTTGAAATTGATGGTAAAAAATATGCTGTTTATTCAATTGACAATAAAGATGGAACAGTAGATATTTTAGCGTCTTATGTTGTTGTTGACGAAGAGGGATACGACAAATTAGAAGATATAAACAACCCAATAGATAAAGAGAAAATAACTAATTTTATAAAGGGATTAGTTGCATAACAAGAAAGGAGTCTATAATATGGATTCAGAAAAGAAAGGATTAGGCACTATAATAGCCGAAAGAGTACGTCTAAGAGCCGTTAGAAAAATGGTTGAAAAGCTTGAAGAACGTAGAGTTAGTGTTGAACACTGGATTGAAGATGCTTTAGAAGAAGAATTAACTCCAGAAGAATTCGAAGAACAAGTAATAGAACATCTAACACTAATGTACGAAAGCAAAATAACAGGCTTAGGTAGATCAGAAGACGATATCAAAAGAGAAGCTGCAAGAATTGCGGCATCATATGAATATCGTAAAAATCATCCAGAAGAAAAGAAAGAAGAAGATCTTAACAATGCTACAGATCTTGAAAGACAAATGGATGTTATTACTGGTATCTATGAACCAATGTTAGTTTCTATCGCTACAAAAGCTGACGACTATATTAGTAAATTAGGTATACCTAAAGATGATGAAGATGTTGAACTTACTCCAACAGTAATAGATACAATAATCAATGATACTGATGGATTAGTAAAAAGCATAAAAGACTTCAAATATCTAATTGATCAAAAATTCAAAGACGTAGTAAGCTTTGCTACATTAAATAGAAGGTATAAAGAGTTAACTGGTAAAGAATATGCTCTAGATCCAAATCATGCATTTAGAGAATTAACAACTAAGTTATACGCTCAATTACAAGTACAACTTAATGCCATCGCTCAAGCTATAAACACTAATTTTGATGAATTAGATAAAGCTGGTATTACAGATAGAAAACGTGTTAGTACATTTGAAAATATTGATAAATTATTATCTCAGCTAGATCGTTTATATGAAAATGCCAAATTAGATCCAAGCTTAGCTTCTCTAACAGATAGTATTCTTGATAAAGATGCTTTAAAAGCAGCTGTAGATGCAAGAATTGCTAAGATTAAAATAAATGGTGAACCAACTCGTAGTGCTGAGGAACCAGATCCAAGCAGATCAGGTGAAAAACCTGAAGAAGGTGAAACATTTAGAGATGAAGGACCTGAAAAGAAAACTCCATGGTACAAGAGAACTATAGAGAAATTAAAAGGAATTATTCCAACTCGTGAGAAAAAAGAAAAAGGCGAGAAGAAAGAACCAAAAGAGCCAAGAAAACCATTATTTGGTGGTAGAAAAGCTGCTTCTGTAATTACTGTTAAATTAACAGAAGATGAAATTAAAGAATTAATTACTAGATATAAAACTAGAGTAAGTGAATTTAACGAAAAAGTAGAAAAATTCAATGACTTAAATGTAGCTATCAAAGCTCAATATGGAAGTATGACTGCTACTAGTGTTGAAGAAATATATAATGCATTAAAAACATTTACATTCGTTTCTTCTTATGAAGAAATTGCTAAACTAGAAAAACAAGCTGGTGTATTAAGACAAGAAATGGATTCTCTTGAAGTAGGAATGCTATCAGATAGAGTTAAATATCTTGGAGCAACTGGAAAAGTACTAGCTTCATTAGAAGAATTAAAAGAAGTAAAACTAGATAAACCTAAGGGTGTTCTAGAATCAGCTGCTATCCTAGATTTTGTTATTTCTCATGATAGAAACAGATTAGTAATAGATCATAGATTAAATGAAGTTGCTGTAGAATTAACAGATTCTGCTTTAACTCCAGAAAGAAAAGCTGAACTAGAAAAAGAAAAAGGAAAGCTAGAACAATACTATATTTCTGAAAACTCTATTATTACTAGAGCTATTGTAGAAGCTTGTCAAGCTGATAGAACATTATCAGTAGATAAGATAAATGAACAAAGAAAAGAAAAATTCAAAGAAATAAAAGATGAAATAATAGCTAAATTAGGTGTAAGAAAACCAGAACCATTAACACCAGGACCAGATAAACCAGATGATTCATATGACTGGTCATTAATAGTTAAAGAAAAAGGTAAACCACTTTTAGATGAATTAGGATATGATGTTCTAAAAATGGAAGGTATGGGCTATGGCCAAATGTTAAACTTCATAAGTTTAATTAACTTACCACCAACTCATAAAATGTTTAGTGAAAACTTAGCGATAATTAGAGAACTAGGTTTAGAAAATCATATGTATGAGAAAAAATACCAACAAGTATTGGTAGATCCTAAATTAAAAGAAAAATATGAAGCTTTAAAAGCAGCTGGTATATCTAAAGAAGATATAGTAGATAAATGGTTAAATAGATTATTTGATAAATCAATAAGCCTAGAAATGCTAAATGCTGAAATAGCTAAATCTAAAACTCCTGATGGACCAGATAAACCATTAACAGAAGATGAAGAAAAAGAGGCTATATTAAAAAAATTCGCATATTTAGAGAATTATTCAGCTATTAAAAAAGCTAGTCTAAAATCTTTAAGATTATTAACTACAGTACCAGAAGACTTAATAAAGAAGAATGATAAGTTCTTAGCTGGATTTGCTTTAACTGAATATAGTGCATGTAGTTTATTATCAACCATTGATTTAGAAGAAAAATACGATTATCTAATTGGATTATCAAAAAATAATACAATACTATCTATAGTTGGTCATGAAAAAGAATCATTGGAAGAATTTAGAGTATACTGCGAAAAAACTATAGGCAATTTTGTTAGTTTCATGAGATCAAATTATGGTTTAGATTATTCAGTAGTACCTGTAGAAAAACAAGGAGAATTTGTTCGATATTATGAAGACGCTCAAAGCCCATATAGAAAAGCAAGAACGGATAAAAATATCCAAGAACTTAAAACTATATTCTCTAATGAAGAAATAGTAAGTAAATTTAGAATATTCATTATTTTCTTCTCAAATTTACAAGAAATGATTATAGAAATGAGATCTCAAAGCTTAACAGATGAAGAAATCAAAGATAACTATATGTTACTAACAAAGTACTATGAAGTTAATGAGGACTTTGTAAACGCAGTAAAAGAAATCGTTGCTAAACGTAAACCTGCTGATAAACCATTAACTCCAGAAGCTGAAAAAGCAGCATTATTAGAAAAATACAAAGGTTTAGGAATATCTGAACTAAGAACTTGTTTATTAGAAGATTTAAAAATGTTAGCTGCTGCAGACCCAGAATTAGTTACAAAAAACGCTGAATACATTAGAAGTCATAAAGTAACAGTTACATATATTTCACTTTGCAAATTCTTAACATGTGTAGACTTTGATAAGAAATATGAATTCTTAAAGAATTTCAGCGAAAGAGCTAATATCTATGAAATAATATTTAAAACTAAAGATTTAACATTTGAGGAATTCAAAGCTCATTACAAAAAACAAATTGAAACATTTATCCAAAAAGTTAAAGATGGACTTGGATTCGATGTTACAAGATGCAAAGATGTAAGTGACATTGAATTAATCAAATTAAGCACAGCATATGAATACGTATATAATAAAGACCCATTCGATAATAATGTTAAATTATTACAAGAATTATTCACTTTAGAAGAAATATATGAAAAATTCAAACTAAGTGACTTATTCATTGGTGCTATAAAAAACAATCTAGAGATTATGAGATCTAGAGGATTAACTGATGAAGAAATAAAAGCTAATTATGAATTATTAACAGTAGTTAGCCCTGATTATAGTGTAATTAACAAAAAGATAGATGAAATCATAGCAGCTAGAACAAAAGCTGAAGAACCAGAAGAACCTAAGTTAGAAGGTTCAGCTATATCTGAAGGCAAGATTGAACTAGGAAGATTAAGATTTAGATCATCTGAACCAGAAGACGTAGATAGAGACAAAGATGCAGTAGAACGTAATGTTCCAATGCTAAGAGTTGAAGTTTACAAGAATGGTATCAGAGTAGAATTATATAAAGAAGTTAAAGAACAATTAAAGAAACTACAAGTTAAAGTAGCTTTAGTTGGAAAGAACAAAGACGGTGAATGGTCTAAACGTGCTGTTGCTGGTACAACAACAAAAATTAAACCAGGAGAAGCTGTTGATATAATTCAAGAAGACTTTGATCCAGAGAAATATGCATTATCTGTACAATCATCATATAAAGATGGCGATGACTACAGTGAGCATAAAGATACAATAAGAATAAGATAGAAAGAAGTACTTAAGTACTTCTTTTTATATTGAAAAAATCCCTAAAAAATAGTATATTTAATATAGTAGGAAACTATCGAAAAGGATAAGAAAGGAGTTGATATTATGGAAGACCCTAAAGAAGAAAAACAAGAGCAAAGTACTGAAGTAGTATCAACTCAAGAAAAGCCAGAAATCAATCCTAATCAAGAAGAAATAACAATCATGCCAACCATGATTGATAATAGTGGTGAAAAAGCTGAAAAAGCTCGTGATTTATCATCTATAATTCCTCAAAGCGTAAGTGTTCAAGGAGCAGAAGATGGTGTAGCTTTAACAAGTAAAGAAAAAGAACTAAAAGGTGATGGAGCTGTTATTCTAGCTACCATAGATGATAATATAGAAGCAACTCTTGTTGCAGAACCAAAACTTCCAGAACAAATAGATGTTGAGGAAAGAAAAGCAGAACAACAAAAGAATAAAGGACGTAAAAGAGTAGATAAAAAGAAAAAGAGTATGAAAAAAGAACACCAAATGCAAAACTTTGGTAGTCTAATTGCAATAGTTGCTATTATCATAATTGGTGCAGCTGGATACTTCTATTTCTTTGGACCTAAAGATTCTGATTTCAAAGTTAAAAATCTAACTATAGAAATTGGTTCGGCTCTACCGATAAGAGCAAGTTCTTATGTAACTCCAGGAGTAGGTAAAGATGCTCCAGATTATGAATATCAAATAAAGACAGACGATGTCCAAAGAGATAAAGTAGGAGAGTATACATATTCAGTTACTCATAATGGAATAACTAAAAAAGGTACGATAGAAATAGTAGATACTACTCCTCCAGTAGTTAAAGTGAGAAACTATGTTGTTATAAGAAAAGGCGCTTCAGTAGAGCCAAGTAAATTTATAGCTGAATGTTTAGAAAACGAAGGATGTACATATTCCTTCCAAGAACCCGCTAAAGTAGCTTCATATACATCTGCTGGAACTTATACAATATACGTTGTAGCAACAGATTTATATGGTAATTCAACTACATCTAAAGTTACTTTAGTAATAGAATCTGAAGACAAAGGTAAGAGATATGTAAAACATGTTGATTACGACTTCAATAGTGGCTACGAAATGACTGAAACATATGATTTACACTTCGATAACGAAGGAGATCATTATTGGTTAGTAAGTAGTATTCATACTATATCTAAAAAATATTCAGATAAAGATAAATATGATGCAGCAGTTAAAGATAATGCAGAAGAAATATATTACTCATTCCAAGATTATAACCTAACAATGGTATATTCTGAAGCAGTATGGACTGTAGGTAATAACTATAGTACACCAGAAGATATAGATAAGTATTTAACTAGCAATGGATTTGTAGAAGAATATGAAGACTAATTCATTGAAATATAGTATTATAAATGATACAATATAATAGATAATATATGATAAGAAGGGAGACATATAATATGCCAAAAACAAAGAAAGAACAACCTAAAAAGAAATTTAATTTAAAGAAATCATTAGGAGTAATAATCTTATTCCTAGGAATATTTGGATTAACACTATCATTTGCATCTCTAGCATACTCAGTACAACTAGTTAGAAGTTATTCTGTTTTAAACGAACATGCTAAATGGGATATAGCTATAACTAATGTTAGTGAAGCAGAAACTAAAGGAGGAGCTAAAGTAGTTAATGCTCCTACAGTTAATAACTTAGGAATAACCGATTATGTTGTTTCATTCCAAAATCCTGGTGATTCAGTAAAATATACTTTTGAAATGAAAAACAATGGTGACATTGATGCTAAACTAGTTGAATTTACAAAAGGTAATCCTACATGTAAAAATGGTAGTGACGCTTTAGATAGTAGAACTGATGAAGAAAAAGAAGCAGATTCAACATTAGTATGTGGAAACTTAGAATATAAAGTTACATATGAAGATGGTAAAGAAGTTGCTGCTAATGATTTAATTGCTGCTAAGAGTACTAAAAAGGTTGTAATGACAATTACTTATAAAGAAGACAGTAGAGCAACAAATGGTTCAGTTAATGTAAATGTACCATCACTAACAATGTTATTTAAATAGAAGGTTAAAACCTTCTTTTTTTATGCAATAAAAAAGAATGCTAAGCATTCTTTTATCCTGAGAAGGTTTGTACCCAATATATAGTACCATTATATACGAACTTACCAACACCCATTTTCTTATAAGAAGAATTAATCATATTCTTATAATGTCCTTCAGAATCTCTCCATCCTTGACAAGCATCAGCATCAGTTCTATATCCTTTAGCAAGGTTTTCACCAATTATAACTGTATTTTTATTAATATTGAAATATTGATAATATACTGCAAACCACTTAGTACCATCTGGTCTAGTGTGTGAGAATACATTATTATAAGCCATTTCCATAGCTCTTATTTGAGATATTATACTTAAATCGTAGTCTAACTTAAGTGGTGCAACACCAGCTTCATTACGATATTGATTTGTTATAGTAAGTACATTTTCACGAGATGTAGCATAATTAGCATATGCTGATACAGCTTCACTCTTTGAAACATATGTAACATTAGGATTAGTAACTTCTCCATAAGCAGGAGTTTGTGATCCTCCAGATCCACCAGAACCAGAACCTCCAGATCCTCCGGATCCACCAGAACCACCGGAACCTCCTGAACCTCCAGAACCTCCAGATCCACCAGATCCACCAGATCCTCCAGATCCACCAGATCCTCCAGATCCTCCAGAACCTCCAGAACCTCCTCCTGGTTTAGTTGGTTTACTTCCACCGCCACCAGAACTCTTAGCTTTAACTGTTAACTTAGCATTTCCGCTATAGCAATTCTTATTATTATCACATATTGTTAATGATATTTCATGAACTCCAACACTCTTATAATTATCTGTATTATTAATCTTTACTGTGTATTCTTCAGATCCTGAATTATCCCAATATGACTCTATAAAATTCTTTTCATCAACACTAGAGCCTTGTGTAATTGTAATATCTTTTAATCTAACACTTGGAACAGTAGTATCTTGTATTACTAACTTAGTTTGAAACAATTCAGAATCTACAACTATTAATACATCTAAATCTCTAACACCAAATGTATATTTAACATTATCTTTTTCATAAGTAAAGTCTTCTAACTTAACTTCTGTTTCACCGCTATAGTAGTTTATTTCGTCTCCTTCTTTAGCTTTATACTCATTAGAGAAATAACTATCTATACCAGGTAAAGCATCACCAGATTCAATAATTACTGAATTCTTAACCTCTGGTGGAATAGTGATAGTAATATTTTTAATCTCGCCATCTTCCAGTCCAGCAATTTCTGATGATCTTTTATTTCGATGATCTGCAAGTGACTGCAAAGCCCTAGACACAACAAAACAAGAAGCAGCTGCAAATAAAGCTGTTACAAAAGAACAAATAATTAATAATTTAATATGTTTACTTTTTAAAGATTTCTTCTTGTCTTTTTGCTTCATATTTACTATCCTTTACTATATAAATTATAACATAAAAAAATCAATTTTTTACGTTTAATTTATTAACTATACACAAAAAAGAAGAACTAATTGTCTAGTTCTTCTTTTTGACTCTTAATTATTACTTCAATTTCTTCTTTTGCTCTTTCATCATAAGGTAAGACGAAACTCATTATTTTCTTCTTATCAGTAATAAATAGAACAAAATCATCAGCTAAATAAATAGTATCTATAGTACTTAAACTAATATCATTAATATTAACAGATTCATCTTCTTCCTTACATAAAGATAGGATAGTATCAATTCTGTCTAAGTAAGTTTCTCCAATATTATTACTTAACTTAAGTACATTTCTTCTTTTTCTTAAATACTCATTATCAGCATCATAATATTTAAAGTTATTCTTATCTATAACTTGACTACTAGCAAGTAGAGTACTTATATTATCTGGATAATTAGTATATATAATTTCATCCTTATTTATTAAATTATCATTTTTAATAAAATCATCATAATCTATATACATAGTATTAATAGGATTATCTATAACAGGACATAAAGTACTATCTATTTCACATCCGTTATTAAATGATAACTTATCATTATTAACCATAGTAACAAACTCAATTGGTTCTTTAGAACTACTTGTTACTTTAATTAACTCTCTAGCAAATGCTTGTAGTAATTCAGGATATACATCATAGTATTCTCCTTCTAAACTATTTAAATAAATAGCATTACCATTTCTAACTCCAAGTATTTTACTTACTAATTCCTCATTTTTATATATCATTACTTGTAATCCATTTTTATTTAAAATAGAGTAGTGGAAGAAATCATTTCCAATAGATCCAATTCTAAATAAAGAATTCTTCATAACTTTTAAAGTATCATGTCTATAAGAATCAGCTATTAATATCTTATATTCATCATAAACCATAGATAAATATGGAACTGTAGAAGATATTCTCTTAAATGATTCTTTATATAGATTAATTAACATTCTAATTCTTTGTTTTAAATCTAATACTTCATAGAAACCATCATCAGTAATACCACGTATTACTTCCTTATCTAATTCTTTACCAACCATATCACTTTCAAAGTCTAATAAAGTAATTAAATTTTCTATTCCTATTAAAGATAAATCATTTAAATTCTTATCTAATTCTGCAACATATCTTTTAATCTTAGTCCATGATGACATAATATAACCAAAGTTATTCACAACATCATCATAATAACCATCAGCTAACATAATAATATTCTTATTCTTATATAAGAAACGTTTTAAATCTGCTGATATCTTCTTATGTTTAGTAATATCATAACCACTAAATATTTTCTCTATATCTTTTAAAGCAAATACACGTTTTTTAGGTTCATAGTAATAACTATTAATAGGGAATATACTATCACTAGTGTCCATAGCTTTAAAATAATCTCTAGAGAAGAATTTTTTAACTTTCTCAGTATCTACACAATTATTAACCATATTCTCAGTCTTGTTAATAATATCATCTAATATCTTAAGATAATTATTATATTCAATAATCTCTTCAATATTATATATATCCATAGTATCCTTATATATAAATTTCAAAGATTGTTTATCTACATATAATTCACCATTTAAATTACTTATACTAGGTAATAATTTCTTTAATTCATTCTTTTATTTTAATAAAATATGATCTTTTAATTCATCACCATAACATAAATAATTCATAATATTTAATACCTTAGTATTATCATATTTCTTCTTAAATTTCTTAATCTTATTATTTAACTTAGTAACTACTTTAACATCTTCTAAATAACTTAAATAACTATCAGTATTTTCAGGTCTAGTTATACCTAATTTATTAAGACAATTATCTTTATCAAATCTTTCATTACATATAGGTACTAAAACATGATTAATAATAGATTCATAATCAGCTTCATTACCTAATAATTCTTCATAATCTTTTCTAATATTATTAATATCATAATCATCTTTAAAATATGTATAATATAAATCTTTATTAGAATCAGTTAATGCTCTAACAAATACTCTGAATTTTAACTTGTTAATAAATTCTTTACCAATTCTTTTTCTTTCATTATAAATAATGTTTTCTTTAGGTTTAAAATTACTAAGTATTACATTTTCAAAATCTTTTTCATATTCTAAAGTCTTATTATCTATATATACATCAATAAACTTATTAGCATAATCATATATTTCTTTCTTAGCTGCAAAATTATCATAACTATGAAATTTATAATAACTATATAACTTATCAACAATATTATTATATGAATCATAATTATTCTCTAACATCAAATAAATAATATTATCTATATAAGTACATCTCTTTAACTTACGAGAGAATTCCTGAATAGTTAAATCTTTATCTAATTCATTTATATTATGTAATAACTTCTTGCCCATATTTTGGAATACAGATGAGTTATTTTCTCTAA
>JAEEGK010017089.1_pt1 | contig 15866 bp, 18 predicted proteins | sample 8958771 | NCBI WGS metagenome assembly JAEEGK01 (sample SAMN16246547, study PRJNA631951) | gut metagenome | biome: gut microbiome; feature: rumen; material: SC-attached | host: Bos | place: Iran: Karaj | collected 2018-10
GCCCTTCCCATTGTATGCTTCCTCAACAGCCGCAACAAGCTTGCTGCCGACGCCGGTTCTTCTATATTCCCTGCCAACGATCAGATCTCCGATATGTACCTCGTTGTAATAGGCTCTGCCCGTGATGACTCCTGCTATTTTGCCGTCATCTTCCGCAGCAAAGCAAAATTCCTCGTAATTAAGCGACACATCACAACCGGTCGCATAATCCGAAAACTCCGCGTTAATAAACTCGCCTATTCTTTCATCTTCGGTCACTCTTTTGATTTCCATGGTACTCATTCCTCATATACGTAAATATCACCATAGTTTGTCCGTATCATTTCCAAAACCATGTAATCCGGGCTCACATCCTCGCGCACTCATACTGATGGAATCATATCTTTGGACAAACCTTTCATATCCTGATCTTTACCGCTTCTTGGACTTCTTCACTGAAGCAGTCAAGCTCATCAAGAGTAATAGCCTCTTCCCTTACCAGATATATCAGATTATAAAGCATTTCAGATCTGCTCATTTCAGCCTGCACACCGACCTTGTGCTCATCTTGTTTAACAAGCTTATTGACCTTCCAAAACCTGTCCGAAGCAAGCTGATCGCTTTCAAGGATCTTAACATATTCCTTGCAGAGCCGATCCATATATCTTTCCTGCCACTCGGGCATCATCTTTCTAAAAGTTTTCCAATCTTTTTCAGTAGGCATAGAGTTTCTCCTTTATCGATTTTTTAATCCGGAACAATTCACAGGCATCACCCCCGGCTGAATGAGTTCAAAGGAATACATCCCGCCGCGCTTATAAACCAGATCGACTATATAATATTCGCCGCAGACTTCCTCAAATCCGTCTTCATCAGCAATCACAAAACCCAGGGACATAACTTCATCCGACCAGGTCGTTTCAGTATCAAGAACAGCAAAATGGAACATGGGGAGGCTCCTTTTGCAAAAAGTAAGAAACTATCTACGATATCAATTAAATCATATTAACGAAATTTCACCAAAGCACCATTTACATTAATATAAAAATCCGAAATGTATATTCCTTTATGTGTTTCTTCATAGTATCGTATGAGTTCTTCTTTATTATCCTTCAAAACCTAAATTATTAATTTTCGTTCCTTCCTGGTAAACTCCTTTTTCCAGCTTTTCTTATCATTTAATTGCTGACAATCAATTAAACTGATTCTATATTCAGGCTCTATGTGACCTGTCCGCATAATATGTACGTGAGGCAAATACGCATGTTGGCCCTCGTCAGGATTGATTCTGATTTTAATATTTTTGAATTCTGCACCTCCTCCTACACCATATGCCATATTATAGTATACTGTAATCGGCGCAGATAGTTCCCATATCTGTAAAAGTTCACTCAACCTAAAATCAGGATGTATATGTACTCATAAAAAATCCTCCGAATAATTTGAATAATTAAAGCTGAAAAGGGGTTCTTATAAACCCCTTTTCAGCTTATCTAAATGATAGTTGTGGTAATGAGTAAAGGGTATAAAACTCCTTTTAAAAAAGAATTCTTCGAATTTTTTAAAGGGATTTTACGGGAAAATAAAAGAAAAATGATGAGAATTTATCGATTGTATGATATCATTACGTTTGCGAGACGATGGGGATCATACAAATGATTCTTATCATGGCTAAGGATCGAAAGATTCTTGGCCTTTTTCTTTTTAATTTTCTCATATTTAATTACTCCGCTGTTGCTGCTTCTCTCGTCTTAAAATGATCGTCGCTTACATACATAACCTGTCTGGTCTGAAGCTCTTTATCAATCATTTCTTCTGTCACGTCATGCACAAAAGCGTCGAGGTTTTCTGACAGTCCTTCGGCATCATAAAACACCTTATAGGCATCTTTAAGATTTACATTATATAAATCCATTACAGCAGAAGGGCACATTTTGCGGACTTCGCTGAGTTTAAGAACAAACTTTTTGTCTTTTACAATGGCAATGTATTTTACAAGATATTTTCCTTCTACACGGTACATTGCAAATGTATCAGTTGCATTTCCTACAAAGTTTTCCAGAGCAGATGCATTGTACTTCTTGAGCATATCATACCAAGCCCAAACAGCAGCCCCGTTTTGTAAAAATTCCGTTATGTCTATGGCATTAAATTTTGCTTCCGGAATCTCCGGGATGTTAAGAGGATGTCTTTCGCCGTCTGAGGCGGTTTTGTGCTTCTTTTTTCCAAAAAGAAAGCGAAAAGGATTTGCGTCTGTCATAATTTTACTCCTTTTGTTCTAACTATGCATACCCCATAAGGAGGCTCTCCGTCACAATATGTCCGGTCTCCTTGTACATACACGGGGAAATGACCAATCTGAGGGCCTTCAAGAAAAGCTTCGGCATTCAAAAATTGTCCGGGGTTATCGGGATCGGGTTTGAGTTCCTGATCATGATGAGATTTTTCCCAATCAATGAATTCCTGAAATTCGGGATATGCTTGCACACATTTACGATTTACTTTGTCGAAGAAAGTTTTGTCATACTGGCTGCTTTTTGAATAATTATGGAAATATACAAAATGCGGAATGGGCTTTGTTTTATTTCTCCATCGTACCTCTACAACGAGGGCATATTCACACTGAGCTGCTTCTTCCTTGTTAAGAACGATCCAATCATCCGGTATCGTGATGTACGAATCTAACATCTGAATTTTTATCATGATTGGAGTCTTTTTGGCTTCAGATACATCGACATCAAAGCCGTCGTTTAAATACTTTGCAAGATCACGATATGCCTGCGCCTCTTCCATTAACTGACGTGTTTCAAACTCCTCAGCCTGATCCATCTTACGGTAAAGAAGATGAAGACGCTGTTTAATGAATGAAAGTAATTCATTTTTTACGTTTTCAGGTCTTAAGCAAACTGTGTGTATGAGACCATTTATCATGGCTCCATATCCCATGCCACGTTCATTTTTATACATTTCCAAAATTTCGTCGTTTGCATCAGTAAGATCAATTGTTCTTTTTACGCTCATGTTTTTTCTCCTTTCAAGCGTATTCCTATTGTTACGACCTTAATATACACCCGAATAATACCTTTGTCAATAAAAATATTACGCAAATAATATTTTTTAGCCTTAAAATATTATCATATTTTAAGGCTTGATCTTTACGGCGCAGGGAGCCCGCCGAAGAAGCTCACCGGTGGATTATAAATCACGCCTTAAAGGATTCGGTTTGTGATAACGCAGCTTTTCTGCCTTCGCCCATACGCGGACTTTTTTTCTGACCCTGGCAGACACAAATACGCATTGCGGCGTTAGCGTGCCAACTCTATATACGTGCCTCATGTCCTCAGATCGTCGGGAGAAGCTCTCCAAGTAGCGATAATGCTTTGTCCTCGTGTTGACTTTATTTCTACCATCAGATCCACCGTTTGTTGTGTTCACGCTTTCTGCTATTTGTGCATCATACTTCGGACGTCCCGCCGTAATTGCAAGGACGGCAGAATTTTTTCCGGTCGCTTCGCTGAAAAAATTCCTTGCAGGTGCTGGAGGCATCCTTGCAATTTGTGACGTCCTCGTAGTTGATGGCACAAGCAGAATAAGCTACGAACACAAAAACAAACGGAGGATAAAAACATGATGGTATACCCTTTTCATTTATCCTAAAAGCAAAAGAATAGGCCCAATATTCCTCATAGTCCATTGACATATTTCCACTGAGTTCATCTATACGTTTGTACAAATCAATAACACGTGTATTATAGTCATATTCAATTGTCAAAGGCATTTTTTGATCAGCGTAAGAATCAACAAGTATACAAATCCAATTGTTTGAAGGAATATTGTTTCAGTTTTCCTATCACATTCACCCATTTTTCCCCCGCCCTGTCCGATCTTACATCCTCGGACACAACGCACTCTATGATCTCAAATTCCGCATTATCAAGCAGCCTTTTCACCGTTTCTTCGGTAAAATTACTGAACGAGCGGCCTCCTTTGCTCGTCTCTTCCGTACCATACTTAAACGAAACATAGATAATTCCGTTTTCCTTTAACGCACGTTTCATTCTCAACATTACATCCGGTAGTTCATCGTAAAGCACATGCAAAAGCGAAGCACAGGCCCAGATCCCATCGAATTCGTTTTGAAACTCAACATCTTGGAACTTCATCTGCTTTACATCAAGTCCGGTAAGTTTCGATGCCGCTTTGCACATTTCTGTAGAAGCGTCAAAAGCCGCTACTTTAAACCCGTCCTGCATGAACGCCTTACTGTCGCGCCCGCTGCCGCATCCCGCGTCAAGAATGCATCCGCCTTTCTTAACGTATTTCAAAAAGCGCCTTCTCCATTCGCTCATATCAGCATGGATAGTTCCTTCGATAAACTCCGCAGCATTTTTGTTGTAATAATCTATGTTTTCATTCATGATACATATTTCCGTTCCGAATCCGAATACAAAAGATACTCATCTTTCTTCCGGTCATACTCGCCTTCTCGAAAGCCGCAATTCTTTGCGGACATATACACCGGCTCCAGCACATTTGAAAGCCTATTCCTGAACTCCGTGTAATCCAATCTGTCGCGATAAAGATCTATGAACACCTCTGTATTGTTCACATGATGATTCAGGCATTTTGTAAATGCCTCCGCTACTTTGACATTTGTAAACCTAAGCTCATTTGCTTTAAACTCCAGATCGCACAACTTGTCAAAATAGACTTTCCATGCAGCCAAATTATTGCTTTTCTTACTGTTAATGCTTTTAGTGGTCGGACTTAAGTTCCACAATTCATCATGTGACACGTACTGCCACGGAACAAAATGATCTATAGAGATTTTAATCTCGGAAATCTTCTCTCCCGCATATATGTCCTGAAGCGAAGGATCCACCGTAATTACTCTTTCCCAGAATGTTTTCACTCTCCCCAGATCTCGTGTCTGTTGAGGCATGATCTTGTCCGCAATACCCGGCACATGAGGATTTCTGTCCTGAAGATACCTTATAAGGTTATACCGTGTCCAGTCTTTAAGGATCTCATTATTCCTGATCAAATAGGAGACCCACTCTTCATTAATTCGTATGGTGGTTTTTAGCTTATCAAATTCGGAAAAAACATAAAGCAGTCTCTTCGCCTGATTGATCTCATGAATCTTATCTTTTCCGGGATTCTTGATCTCGGGATAGAACGGCGACTGCATGCAATAAGGCACATTTATTATGAGATTTGCCTTGTAAGCAAGATATGTTTTGTCCTGCTCGTCCTTCAATCTTGCCAGCATTTTCTCTTTTGCTATGGTCGTCGGAACCTCTTTTTTATAAAGGCATTCATAAAGATACTTCGCCACTTCTTCAAGGTTATCCTTTGTATTCGCCGGACCCAACCGCAGCTTGAACTCATTGACCATATACCATGCATCTGCAATCATCTCGGTTATTAATTCATCATAGGTAAAAACATACTTATCCGCTTTGACCTTCTCGAGAATCGCCAGAAACCAAAAGAATTTATAACAATTTGAAATACGGTTTCTGTCAAACACACGGCTTAATTCTCCGATTTTTAAATTGTCATCATAAGGTAAATACATAAGCAAACCTCATTCTGTAGTCTCATTTTGTAGTCTCATATTCCAGCATTTATCATTTCTTAATCAACTACACACCTAACAGTTCGTAAATGTCATCCTGCTCTTCTCCTCTATTAATAAGACATCTTGTCTTTGTGTGCACAGATGAATCTCAAAAGCAGTCTCTATTCCTGCATGAGCCATTCCCAAATACGGGCAAATATAGATTTACGTTTTGGAGCCATATAAGGCTCTACACTTCTATACTGATAATCCTGAGCCATCGTATGTCCAGCAGGCTCTTTCCTCTCTCGTTCTCTTTTATACCAGATTGAAAGCGGATCTGATTGATTTATTATCTGCTGATAGAAATTATCAAGCCAGTCTATATCATCCTGAGACGTCATGTTCTCTTCGGTAGCATATTCATCATGAGCAATCTGGTTTCTAATATAACGATAGTGTTTCAGAGCATCATAAGTGTTTTTCCACCCGTTAATATACGAAGCATAATAAGAATGCTGTTCCATATCCTCGATGTAGGCTGTAACGCCATTTTCTCCGTTATACATATCACGGCAAAGATTATCGAGTCTTTTGTATGAAATCATATAACCCATTTGGAATTACTCCTTTGTGTTTCGCTTTGTATTTCTCCTCTCCCCTGACGTATCCTCTCACCCTTCCCACGCCTCATGCACGCCTTCCTTAGGTAGTAAAGCAGCAATCCGTTCCAGTGTCTCTTCTCCGTATATATAGCCAGCTTTCCCGCTATGATTCAGTTTTTTCCCTTCAGGTGAAAAGTACTTCATTTCCCATGCAGTTCCATCGCAGGCTTCTGCAGGCGGATTCTTCCTCCAGGGTTTTGTATCAAGAATCGATCTTAGTTCGTTTACCGGTGCCTTATCCAATTCGCCATGAGATTCTCTGTGAGGCAGGGTCTCGTCACCATAATAGGTTCGAACGTCGTAACTGCCATCATATCGTACTGTCCACGTGACACTGCTCCAGTCATTCGACCTATGAAGCCCCCAATTATATTCGGTTGCGACCAGCATTATTGATTCCTCAGAATGCCCACACATTCCTTCTACCTCTTCCACCCGCATTCTTCCCTCTCCGGTATCTCTATCTCGGATTGGTAGTTTGCGCGAAATTCCATGTTGATGTCCCTGATCTCTTTCTTCCCGTCGATGTAATCCTGGTACATCTCAGCGAGTCCGGCTGCGCAGCCGTCACAGGAGCCGTCAATGCTTCCGATGGATTCCGCAACGATTCGTTCCCGCTCTTCCCTTGTTGTATCTTTTATAAGAATTGAGTCCATAATGTCACACCTCGATCTCCTCTTCCATCATTTCGTATTTCAGCTATATCCTCGCATGCTCATACACATGAAGCGGATGCCGAAGCAATTTCATTATCCTCAGCTCGTCCCTTGCATCTGTCAGCGCATTGTGCATTTCCTCGTACTCTTTCCCGCCTGTCAGATATCTCGTCACATCTCCCACCCGAAAGCCCTTCTTCAGCCTTCCCGTGCGGCAGAATTCCATGGACGCAGGGATCTTGGGATTGTACTGCCTGTATGCCGCCAGCTTCATTATGTCGTACCAGGCATATCCGCCCAGCTCCGGAAGATGACGTTTGTCAAAAGCAGCATTGTACGCAAAGACCTTCGTGACCTGCTTTTCCCGAAAGGTCCTCCTCACGGCTTCGATCACATCTTCCCGCGAACAATATGCAGGCGTCACCCCCGGCTGAATGAGTTCATACGAATACATCCCGCCGCGCTTATAGACCGGATCGACTATATAATATTCGCCGCAGACTTCCTCAAATCCGTCTTCATCGGTGATCACAAAACCCAGGGACATGACTTCATCCGACCAGGTCGTTTCAGTATCAAGAACAGCAAAATGGGACATGGGGGAGCTCCTTATTACAGTTCTGCTAGTTTCTTTATTATCTCAACCGATTCTGCCGCAAAATCTTCAACCTTTATCTTTTCAAAGTCATACTGTCTTAAAATAATCCATTTTCCCCAGCCCCTAGTTTTATCAACTTTCCTTATATTGTAATCCTTGAATACTTCCCCCGGATCTTTGTAATCAAAAACATCTTTACACTTACGATCCCATATAGCTAAATACAAGATTCCGCCATCTTCAACGCCTTCGTTACTTGGCAAATTCATAAAATATGGTTCGTAGACAAGAGTATGATTTTTATCTTTTTCTACATCTACATAAATACTGCCATACCCACCTGAAAGACTTGATTTTTTATACACCTCAGCATTATATATTCTCAATTCGTCACTCGTATGAATTTGAGCATTAATAGCATCTTTGGCATCATTCATGAACCTGAGTTTCGACTCAATATCCTGCGTAATCGCTTTCCACAAATTTCTTATCTGCTTCCCGTTCTCTCTGTATATATTTTGTAATTCCTCGTTCACTGTCGAGTCCTCCAGTTTAGAATCAATATTTTTCATAAACTCATTCATGAAAATAATCCACTTTTCGTTTGCAGCAGAAGCATATACCCCGAATTCTTCCCTGACCTTAGTCAAAAGTTGTGAGTAAGAAATATTTACAAATGTGTAACTATCGCATCGATTCGGCCATAGTGTTAGCAGAATTTCAATCGGCTCATGTTCCTCAAAGTCTTTTTCTGCCTGCTTATGATATTCTTCAAATGGATTATAAACGCCGCTATAAATCTTATTCTCAATTACGATTACTTTATTATCACTTGTCGTAAACAAAAGATCTATCCGCTTTCCATTATCTGTAGCGTATTCCCTTTGAACCTCTCCTTCTGTCGAATAAGCAGTTTTATCATCAAAATCTGCGCCCTTATTCTTGTAATAACACTTAAGCAGGCTTTTCAGCCACAAGTCATTCATACCATGTTCTTCTTCTGTATTAAAGAAAAAAGCCAGAATATTTGATATCATGTTCTCGTAATGAGAATACCCCGCAACATCAAAGTATGTACTTTTTCTTTTTATAACATCTTCGTCAAACATGCTAAGAAGTTTTTTACATTCCTCTATTTTCTCCAAGTTTACGCTCCTCCGCACTCTTCTCTATTTCTCCAAGCAAATTCCTTAGATTTGCTTCAATATCCCCCACTTCGACAAAAAACACATGAACCTGTACACCGTCACCAGAATCAAACATGATAGGCTTCATATCCCTCACATCGTTATTCATTGGATAAAGTAGCCATATTTCAGGTGCCCGATATTTTTTTGAATAAGCGTACATCTGATACATATCAGCCTGCGAGATCCCATAATTGATCCTTACATCTTTGCAAAGCCGTTTCCATTTTGTGTCCATTATCACAGTTCGGTTGCCTTTTTTGAGGACAATATCCGGTCGCAACGCAAATTGCTTTCTTGGTTCAGTAAACAAGTGAAATTTAATATCCTGTGTCGAAACATCCCAGCCTTCAGGACCGAAAATCCTTTTTATCTGTTGTGCCACATAACTCTCATACACTGTTTCCATCGGGAAAAGTAACGATCTTGAATTATTTTCGCCTGTAAATGTCGAAAAACTATTATTCATCAGGAAAACCTTTGACCACTGCATGAGCATCTCGTAATCCTTGGTATTCCTATTAATCACAACTCCGGCAAAATCCTTTTCATAATTTTTTGAAGAATCTACCATTTCAAATGCTGTAAGGAGCTGTCTGATCTCTTTTGAGTTTTCAGCGCTACCTGTAAGCTTTTGTAATTTTTCAAGTGTAGCCTTTACTATCCTATTTTCAGGTCCATTCGGATGAAACTCCTCAAAAGAAACATAAAACCGCTCTTTATGGGAAAGATTTGCTTTAATATGTTGGTTCACCATGAGTTTCCCTTTATAGAATCTCAAATTATCTTCCTGCCCAACATACGATGATCTTATGCCATGTTTAACCAGACATCTGACTTCCTGAAGATACATGTTTATGAAAATCTCATAGAGATTCATCCTGTCAACCTTCAGCGCTGCATCAGAGAACACTTTACAAGGAAAATCTTTCATGCTTCTGAGCATTTTCAGAAACACTTCCTTTGTTCTATTGTTACCTTCCTCAGCTACTCCAAAATCAATTTTGGGTAAGATCTGAATCTGATAACCATTTTTCATCTGAATGAGGCCAACATAGTTCCGAATGCTGACAATGTCACCAACATTCCGCTTATATCCGATGCGCATGAATTCTAAAACATCTGAATTTTCGTTATCTCCGGCGAACTCATGAATAAACTGAACCAAGCTATCAAATGCCTTTTTCGATTCCATGCATTTATAGCCATTATAATCTTTGTAATCGGTGTTACCGATTATCGTATCAAATTCTCGGACTTCAAGCAGTTTATTCATTGCTCACTCTCAAATTATTTCTTTATAGCTCTGTAACTCCATAAAGGCTTCTTCATTGATTTCATATTTCTTTTCAGGCAGGTCAACTACATCATCAATGCTGCCCTTAAAGATCTCTCTTGCAACTACCGGAACATCTTTAACAAATTTATACCTGTCATCACTCTTCGCATTATCACCGAGTATGAGCTGAATCTTCCTATAATCCTCAAAGAAGTATTCTTGGAGTAACGGTATAATCGACTTTTTAAATACCGACGCAAGTTTTTCTACCGTAGGCTCCTCTCTTAGTTCTGTAAAGAAAGCGTGGCCAATCGTGTGCTCCCTATCATATAAGAACGTAATGCGTTCATTGATCTTATCAAGCATGGCAGCAACATCTAAATCCTCAACCTTATCAGAGCCAATGTTTCTGAGTACATCTGCCTTTGGCATCATCTCTATAAAGCGGAAACGTCTTCTAAGCGCAGTATCCATGAGTGCTATAGACCTGTCTGCAGTATTCATGGTTCCTAAAATATACACATTTGAAGGGACGCCAAAGGCCTCATTTGAGTACGGAAGTAATGCTTCCATCTCTTCTGCCTCGCCTTTACGTTTGGTTGTTTCTATCAAAGTAATGAGTTCACCAAAGATTTTGGAAATATTACCACGGTTGATCTCATCTATTATGAAAACATATGCCTGATTATTTTGCTCAGCAGATATACTTTCAACAAGCTGTTCTACCTCGGACTTCTTTATGTTCAACTCATATACAGAACCTTGAACAAGGTGTTTTCCTTTATTGATCTTTAAGATATCAATCTCAATATCTTTTATTATCCACTCAACTTTACGAAGCCTGCGGTATTGATTATAATCTGCCCATTCAACATCTCCAGTTACAACACCTATAGCATCTATAGAAGTATCAGAAAAACATGAAAAGACAATATCCCCTATCTGCATTTTATTTGTATATGCCTCCAGGATACTCTTACCACCTTCTGTATATTTGGTTTCAGCACAAAGATCAGGGCCATAAGAGTCCCACCCTATTCTGATATGACCATTTGTTAAGCATTCTCTTCTGACTTCATTTTCGCCGGTTCCTTTAAGAGAAACTTTCCATACTCTCGGTGCTTCATTAAGATACATCTGCATTTTTTTAACCACGGATGTTTCCTGTGCCTTGTTGCAAAAAGCCTTAAAGCAACCGTCTTTTATCTCATATTCAATATTGTCGGAACCATTTCCCATCTTAGGCTTTATGCCCTCAATAAACTCCTCATAGCCATATGACTGATGAAATGTAGTGAAAGCCACTCGCCCTTCCTCTTTTAGCTCATTATAACGTTCCATAACAGCTTCATAATCTGTCAAGGAAGCCAATGGTTTATTATCGCAAATCGCAACGGCATAAATTGCTGTATTATACGTTTTTCCAGTTCCCGGAGGGCCGTAAAGAATCATGTTTTTATCAAATTGAACATCTTCCATCTGCTCTGCTCCTTTTTTATATTCAAGCTCTATGCTGCTCAGATCCATTTCTTTGACTGCTTCCATTAGTTCAGATCTCATCTTATAAACAATCTGTCCCGATTCCTTCTTATATTGGAAAGCTATTGGAAAGCCCCACTTGGAATTATTGTCGTTTTCGTCAATCCACGGCTGCATGTTGAAATACTTCAACGCCCTGCGGCACATATTTGCGATGCTTCCTACATACACCGAAGCGGTGCCTTTGTATACTTCAGCCATCTTCTTAGCCGATGCTACACCACCAATATCAACGTAGCCCTTCAAAACTCTCATAGAACCGCGGTGACCGGGCATCTCTATTTGCTCCAAAAACCTTTTCCAATCATCTTTAGACAGGTTGACCGGGTATTCTTCCCGAGATGGTCCAAACTCATCAAAATTTTCAGTTTTAGGGTAAACAAACATTACTGTTTGCGCCAGTATATGAAGTTCTGGATCTTCATATGCTTTATCATCGTTTGAAACTCTTTCATGTTGCATTTGTAGCAATTCTGGATCTTTTTTTGCTTCATCAATTATCTCACGGCAAAGCCCTGCATAATTATCATACTTTCTGACTTCTGAATCTCTTTCCTGGCTCTTCTCCCTGTATCCAATTGCCTTTTTGAAGTCTTCATACATCTGGTATTTATACATAAAGTATTTTTCCGGATACATGAATGTCAAATAAACACTTATAGCCCTAAGATCCTGATATGCATTTTTAGTCTTCGCATGTTCCTCATCAATTCGTTGGTATTCATTTAAAAGCGAATCACACCCCTTCTTAAACTCCGCAATACGTTCCGCCAACGCAATACTCTCATCAAAGATTGTCTTAAACAAAGCCCGAACCTTCTCCGAATTCATCTGGGCGAGACGGCATATCATTCTCTTAGGGTAATACATTGAACCATTCAAAAGAGTATCCGCAAGAGAAAACGAAGCCTCCAGCATCTTGGCAAAATCATCAGCATCGATGTTCCATTCGCTCTGAAAGTGTTTTACCGCTTCCCACTTATAATTTTCCTGCTTCCAATACTTGTCGATGTTCTTTTTATAGAATTGTAAAGCATCAGATATTGTCATAAGAAAATGCGCTCCTTCATTGTTTTTCAACTTCTTCATCCGCTATATGTCAAATATGAAGCCGCCCCATTTCAGTGAGTCGTTAAGTTCCTTCTCGTTAAAGTGTACAGCCTCCAGTCTCTTCCGTATAATTTCCCGTGCCTCATTCTTGCTCACTCCAAAGCTTTTAAGGAAATCACTGTTAGGATAAAGTTTGTCATCATCATACATTTTGAATTTCTCCTTTTCTTTATCTTACGTTTGTATTTTAAGCTACAATACCTGATTTCACCATAAAGCACGATATAAGCTTTACAACGCTATTTCAGGCTGTACTTGAATTTTTATTCACGTACTTTTCCCATATTCCTGTAATTATCGCAGGCTTGATTAAAACTCACTTCATTTGATTCACCGCCATAGTCCGGGTTTTCAACCTGTAAAGGATCATTTATCCATCCACACACTTCGCACCATTCAAGGAAAAACTCACATTTGAACTCATATTTCCCGCACACAGGACAAAGTACTTTTTTCGGTATTTCATTCCATACTTTAGCTTTCTCTGCCGGATCATTTTTCTCATATTTCTTTCCGATCTTCAAAATCCTGCAGATCTCATTGAATTCCTCGATCGTAATAGGATCCGAATTTCCCATGGTTGCTGTACTCTTTACCCTATAAGTACCATGAGCATATGTTCTGGATGTCAGGTTAATGTATATGAACGGATTGTAACTTCCCACATAATCGTTACCATGCCTGAACCCTCTGTTTCTCAGGCTTCTTAAAAAGGATGACATCTCGCCTTTGGTTTCTGATTCTTCGTCCTTAACGCATAAGCACGCGGTTCCTTCCTTCAGGACTTCAAATTTATGATCGTTAGGTCTATCATAAGTAGCCCTGAAAAATCCGCTTTCCGTCCAATAATCCTGGTGATTCCAAATATTGTCACCATATTTTTGAAACACCTTCTTCGCATCATTCAATGACATTGGATTGCAAAAGCCCGATTCGTCAGGGTTTACATCTTCCCAGGCGTCGCTCTCCCAGCCACATACAGGGCAAAGCGGGTTTAATGCGCCCGTATTTCTGATAAGCGCACCGCAACAAGGGCAATCACATAAAAGGAATTTTTTATCTTTGAATTTTTCCATGGCTCGCCTCTCATTCTTCACATTTTCATAATTTCACGCAAAACATAACGTTTACCTAATACCATATTTTCAAGCCCGGCTTGAATTTGTTTACCGCAAGTCTATATGTGCCCCACATACAAGCTTTAACATGTGCAGTCTGAACATCTTCATCTATCATTGCATGTGCTTCATCCGGCGTAAGTTCTGCTAATGCTTTCCTGAACTCGTCGACCTCTTCATGCCCGAGCAGGCTTCTGAATTCCGAGTATGTCATCGCTCTTTGTTTATCCGCTTCTTTGTACTTTTTTGCCATATGCGATCTCATTTCCGAACAGCCAAAAGGGTCGTTTCATTATTGTTGTCCTATTAGTAGGGCAAGGGAAAGTGTTTTATCAAAACGTCTGTGGCAAAACGTATATGCCACGTGCCTCATATTTCTTTGAAAGTTTCCTTTCGAGTTTCTCCGCTTCTTCTTCGCTCATTCCTTCGCTGATACCCTCGAAAGCATTTGAATGAGCCACTTCGATCTTGCGGATCAATTCCTTATCGCTCTCATCAGCGACTTCGATCCATTCTTCATAACTGTTTAGTATTCTTCGCTCTGTATTTTCTTCGCGCAGTGCCATGTTCATCCTGTGAAGGTCCGGGAATCCGCTTAACTTCGTATCAACGTCATCTTCGGTTTTCCACCTCATGCGGATATACTTTCTGATCCAGTCGGGATCCTCGTAACAACTTCCCTCTTCCATTATGCAACCATGACACAGGTCAACGCCCAGTTCCATGATCACGTCCTTGAGTTCCAGGTTTTCAACCCAATAATCGTCAATCCCACTTCCTCCGAGCCAGGCTCCCAGGATGTTTCCCGTTACCGCTCCGGTGGAATCGCTGTCACCGTTATGATTTACAGCCGCAACGACGCCCGCCGTAAAGTCATCCTGATATCTGAGTGCACAGTATATGGCGATGGCAAGTGTTTCTTCCGCCACCCAGCCTTCTCCAAGCAGTTTTATGTTTGCGCTGTCGGGCTTATCGTTTTCAGCCAGTACCACTGCTGCATTCACGAGTTCAACCAGTTCATCCAGGTGTCTTGTACCTCTGAACAGCTTGCTGCACACCTCCATCGCTTCAGTTACGATATCTTTAAGGCTTTTGTTCTCGCGATGATAAATGATGGTATTTATGATATGCGTGAGTACTGCTGCCGGCATATATCCCAGGGGATGTCCGTGAGTAACCGCCGCGATCTGCGCACCTTCCATAGCGATCATTTCACGATCCGGCTCGTAATAAACGGCAAAGGGTGCCACTCTCATAATACCGCCACATCCCTTGCTGTCGTTCACATGCTCCGCTATGAAATCTGAGCTGTAATGCACGCCGTGGGCATATGCATTGAGCTGACTCAGGCATGTGTTTCCGGGTGCTCTTCTTGAGTACAGTTCAGGCACATCGCAAAGCCAGGATATGCATCCGTTACCGTAGCCTCTGGGATGATCTTTCATTTCCTCATAAGTACTGTTTTGTGTCTTCAGCCAGTCCATATATGCCTGTCCGGCATTGATGCAGGGGCTTGAACCGACGCCTCTCATGCTTGACCTTGTATCCCCTACCATAACTCCCACAGCTGTAAACATGGACATCTGGGTATCGTCGGAAATGAGCGCTTTTCCCGTTTTACGGTCAAGCTCGTATTCTGTAATACCCTTCGGACCGTACTTCTCTTTTATTGCCTTTTCGCTCATGAACTCCACAGGGTAACCCAGGGCATCGCCCACGGCTCCTCCCACGATGCAGCCCAGGACTGCTTCAAGGTGTTTTTCTCTTTTTTCAATCTGTTCTTTTGCTCTCGGAATATCAATCTTGGGATCGTACATTTTTCTACCTTCCTTTCGTGTGTCCGCTGTCTTTCTTACACCGACATTCTATAACGCAGATCTTTTATCCGCCATAAACCACAAGTTGAAAGTATGTATCTTTATTCAGGCTGTACTTGAGCCTTAGAAAATAATTCAAGCACAACTTGAAAAATCTGCTATAATGAGTCAATGGGGACGTTTCATTTTGACTCACCGTTAACTTTTCATGATCATCCCCCAAATTTGTGTAAATGTCAATATAAAAATGTACAAAAAAGGGAAAATATAAATGTACAGTTTCCCGGATCATTCCTCAGCGGGATCATTCTCCAAAAGGGTCCGAATAGCCTTTGTTCGGTATGACGGTCCCTTT
>JAEEGK010017090.1_pt1 | contig 15866 bp, 8 predicted proteins | sample 8958771 | NCBI WGS metagenome assembly JAEEGK01 (sample SAMN16246547, study PRJNA631951) | gut metagenome | biome: gut microbiome; feature: rumen; material: SC-attached | host: Bos | place: Iran: Karaj | collected 2018-10
CCGTCTGCATCCCACCTTCAATCACTTGTTCTTCAAGAAACCGCTGAGGGTATTGAGCAGGACGTTGATTTCGATTGGCTTGGTGAGGTAATAGTTGCAACCGGCGGCGATGGTCTTTTCCTTCTCGCCGGTGAGCGCGTAGGCGGTCTGAGCTATAATCACCACGTCCTTATTGAACTCACGGATTGCCCTGGTGGCGTCGTATCCGTTCATTACAGGCATCTTGATGTCCATGAGGATGAGTTCGATTTCGGGGTGAGCCTTCATCGTTTCCACAGCCTCCTGACCATTGCGCGCCCAGAGGACGTTGGCCTTGGTCTCGGCGAGCACCTCCTGCATATAGACCACGTTCATGTCCTCGTCTTCCGCCACGAGGATATTTCTGCCTTCGAGGGTGCTGCCAGAGCCGTCGCCGTCAATGGATGCGCCATACTCGTCGGCGGTATTGAGTTCGGGGTCGTATGGCATCGTGAAGAAGAATGTAGAGCCGACGCCCTCCTCCGATTCCACCCACATCTCGCCACCGAGGAGTTCGGCGAGTTTTTTGGAGATTGTGAGTCCGAGTCCTGTGCCTGTCTGGTTTTTGTCGTCCTTCTGCTCTATCTGTCCAAAACGCTTGAAGATGACGTCGAGCTTGTCCTGCGGCATGCCGACGCCGGTGTCCTTCACGTAGAAGAGCAACTTGTCAGGACCGCTAAACTTGTAGCCAAACTCGATGTAACCTTTCGTTGTGAATTTCATCGCGTTACCGATGAGGTTGTTGAGTATCTGCTTCAAGCGGAAGGGGTCAGTATTGATGTTGAAATCGTCGGAATCCACTGCCCTCTGCATCTTGAGTTCAAACGACTTGTTCTTCATATCGTTGATCTGATACTGCGAGATGTAGATTTCGTTCATAATCGGATTGAGCTGAACGATGCGCGGCTTTACCTTGAGCTGTCCAGCCTCAATCTTGGAGATGTCGATGATGTCGTTGATGAGGTTGAGCAGGCTCTTGCCGCTGTTGATGATGAAGGAGAGGTATTTTTCCTTGTTTTTGTCAAAGCTGCCCGGCTTGGTGAGCAACTCGGAAAAACCAATGATTGAGTTCATCGGGGTGCGGATTTCGTGGCTCATGTTGGCGAGGAATGCCGACTTGAGCTTGTCGGACTCCTCGGCGCGGCGGCGTGCCTCCACGAGGTCACGCTCGTACTGCTTGCGGGTGGAGATGTCCTTGATTGTAACCACGCTGCCCGAATTTTCACTGCCCTTGTACGGGATTACCGACACTTCGGCGTCAAACACATCGCCATTCTTCTTGAGGGCGGGAGCTTCAAACGACTGCGCCGTAAACTTGCAATTGCCGGTCTGTCTGAAACGTGCCATCTCCTCCTCAAACATCTGCCATTGGTCTTTGGGGATGACGAGTGACTGGAATGGTGCGCCGATGGCCTCTGCCACTGTATAGCCCGTGATGCGCTCGGCTGCGGGATTGAAGGTGGTAATCCTGAGCTCGGAGTCAAGACCAATGATGGCATCGAAGGACGACCTATTGACCTTGGAGAATATTTCGTTGGCGTCCTGCTCTTTTTTCTGCGCCGCGTCGCGCTCCTCCTCGCGCTGCTTGATGGTGTCCATCATCGAGCAAAAATGTTGGCGCAGCACACCAACCTCGTCCTTGCCGGTGTCGCGGAGTTCAGGCATCTTATAATCGCCGCTCTTGATTATATGCTCCATCGTGTCGGAAAGCTCCGTGATGGGTTTTACGAGCAGTTTGTTGAGCAGCAGCACTACTACGACAACCACGAGAAGGGTCAATACGAGTTTTGTAAGCGTGCTTATGAAAAACTCGTGCTTCATAATCTGTATCGACTTGGTATTGAACTTGGCGAACACCATGCCGTACACTTCATTTTTGTATTGTATTGGCTCCATCGCAATGATATACTTGCCGTCTTCTGTGAATGACACCGACGACTCCCTGCCCACAGGCTGTGCTGCTATGGAGCCCGACCGGTCGTAAGAGGCGAGGATGTTGCCCTTGAGGTCGTAGATGTGGACGTTTTCGAGTTCGTCGAACGACTTGATGTTTTCGAGCGTCTTCTGGATTTCCTGCGGGTTGACGAAATCGACCATACTTGTATTGCGGTCGGCTATCATCTTTGCAATCTGTGAACTCGACGCCTTCACGTACTCATTGACGTATGTGTCGTTGGCCGTTTGGAACGACACGGCGGTGATTATTTCTGCCGTAATCACCACCGCGAGCATTGCGGCGATAAGCTTGTACTTGATTGGCAAGTTTGCGATGAACTTTTTCATACCGGTTTAATTATTTTTTGTGTTATATATGTGTTCGTTACTTATTGTTTCTGATACTTGTGGTCTGGCGCGAGTACGTGCGTACTCATGCCAAGCGGCGAACTGAGCACGGCGTCCTTATTATAAAAGTATATGGTCTGCCCCGTGTCGTGGTCCTGCTTGACATAAAACATGCATCCCTTCTCCAAAATCTCCATGTCGTTGGTGATTGTGAGAATCTGACGCCCCGACGCCATCTCGATGATCTTGCCGGCGTCGGTGCTTGTGCCCGATTCGATGAATATGACATCCGCCTGCGAAATCGCCTCCTCGATGCTGGAGATGCGCCTTATCTCCACGTCGCTGTCGAGAATCTTGCTGTTGGCGCCATTGTCGAGCGCGAGCTGGTACGACTCGTCCGACTGCGGCGCAATCATGATGATGGTCTTGCTGTTCTGCTTGTCGGCTGGCCACGAGGCGTACTTGGCGAGCTTGATGACACCTTGGATGTCACTCGGCTGCGCCTGCACCTCCTGATAGCCGACCACAGGGTACAAGAATATGAATAATAATATGTTGATTATACAATTGAGCATAATTGACTTTGTTTTGTGCTATCTTACAATTTTCTAATTTTGTTCGGTCGGTGTCTCACCGTCCTCGCCGCCTTCGCCCTCGTCAGGCACTTGCCCGCTGATAATCTGCTGCAGGCGTGCGATTTCTTCGTCTTTTATCTTAACCTTCTCTTTCAGTGTGTTTTCAATCTTGCGGCTCTTGGTAATACGCTTTTCCAGCTCCTTCTTGTAGAACTGTGCGCTCTGGTTGGCCTTGTCCATCTTCTGACGGTTGTCGGCGTTGTTGCGCTTGGTCTCCACGAGCTCGCTGTTGATGGTGGCAATCTCCATATCCTTGCTCAACAATGTCTTCTTAAGGTTGCTGAGTTCAGCGGAGAGCTCCTTGTTGGTATTTTTGGCTTTATTGAGTTCTTCCTCGGTGTTCTGCTGTCCGGTGATGTCGGCGGCAAGGCAGAGTATGCGGCTGACATTGTTTTCGGCGTCATATATCGGGATGAAGGTGTTCTTGATTTTTCGGATGTCCTTGTTGATCTTAAACTCGATGGTGTAAGTCTCTGTGGTGCCCTGTTTTACATTGTCCCACACCTTCTTAAACTCGTCGTACTTGGAGAGCGTGAGTTGCAGGATTTCGTAAACGTTCTTGCGGCGTATGTCGTTGACGTCGAGGGTGTAGCGCAATGCAAAACGACGGTTGGCCTCCAATGTGTCGCCCTTGGGACTGAATATCGCCACGAGCATTGTCTTGTTCATTGCGTTGTTGACCTGCTCTATCTGGTTGAGCTCGGTCTGCGTAGCCATCACAAGGCCGTTGAGGGTCTCGATTTCGTTTTTGAGCTGGTCTTCTCGCTCCTCCATCTGCTTCGACTGCTGACGCGACTGCTGGAGCAGCAATGTGGTCTGCTCGTTGATTTTGGCATTGGCGATGGTGGAGGCGATGTTTTCGGAAATCCTCTCAACAAATTCCACCTGATACTGCTCAAACCTGACGAACGCCGCAAACTCCATCACGCCGTACAAATAGTCATTGTAAAGCAACGGCACAAACATCAACGCCTTGGGCTTAGCCTGTCCAAGACCCGAACCAATCTCGGTGTAATTGTCGGGCACATCGTTGATGATGATGGTGTGTTTCTCCATTGCGCACGCGCCGATGATGCCCTCGTCGAGTGCAAGTATGCGCTTGTGGAACCTCTGGTGTCCGAATGCAAACACGGCGTACAGCTCAAAACATTCAACGTCCTTGTTGTCGGGCATTGTGGTACGTATGAAAATACCGCCCTGCGTCACATTGATGTACGGCACGAGCTTGTCCATAACGGCGTCGCAGAGGTTGTGGATGTCGGAGATGTTGTTACGCAGAATATCTGAGAATATCGAGTGTCCCTCGGTAGCCCACTGGTTTTGGCGTTCCTCGTTGAACCGCTGCTGCTCCTTCTCGCTGGTCTCTATCATGTCGTTGCGGAGCGTTACGAGCGTAGAGCCAATGGGATTGTTGGTGATGGAGGCATCGTATTCAGCCTCGAGATTCTTGTCTTTGAGCTGCGTTGCGAAATCGGATGTATTCTTCAGCGACTTGGCGAGCGACCTGATGCTATTGACGATGCTGAGCCACTCGTGCGGCACTTTGGAGAGGTCGGGCAGGTACTTGTCCACCATATATTCGCCATTGGTGATGCGCTCTATGAGCTTCTTGACGTTGGCAAACGGCCTTATCATATTTTTGGACAGTACAATCAATATCACCAGCAATATCAACAATATCGCAACTACAATCACCACCGACTTGAACAGGGTGCTGCTCTGCTCAGCCTCAATCTCCTTGAGCTTATTGATGCAAATCATCGTAAAATTGTCGTCGTTGCAGGCGAGCGGGATGCGCTTGCAGTGGATGTAAACTTCCTCGCGGTTGCTCTCGATGAGTTCGCACACGGCGTCCACGGGGAGGTTTTCGGCGGTCTTTGACATTATACCGAGCTTCTCCTCGGTAAACCTCAGCACCTCGTGGATATTGCGGTTGAGGTAGTCCTTGTTGCGGGAGTAGAATATATTGCCGGTGCTGTCGGTAATATAAATGGTGCTCGACGCCGGAATCTGGTTGTCGAGCATGTTGCGGTAGTATTTTTGGTCGATGTCGGTGCCAATGACTCCGCAAAATTTCTTGTTGGTGTATATCGGCATCATGCAGACTATGACATTGGAGATGTCGGCATTCTCGCTGAGACTCACCACTTTAGGCGTGTGGTCGTGCTTGATGACGCGGTACATGTCGTATATCTCGGATGACGATGTCTGGAGGTCGTTGGAATTTTCCGGATTGCCCATGTTTTCATGGCTGATATACTTGGTGTACCAGCCAATCGGGAATCCCGGGTTGGTATTGACGAGCAGACTGTCGGAATTGTCGAAAATGTACGGCTCGGATATGATGAACACCGACTTGGCGCTCTGGTCGCCGGAGATGAACCTGAGCATCATCTTCCTGGTGAGATCCTTCGCCTGCGCCGGGTCCTGCAACGTCTGCTCCGATATTGCCTCCGCCATCGTCTGCAACTTGATGATGGTCTGCGCGAGCTGCTGCTCCATGCCGACGGTGTACTTGTCGTTGCGGATGTTGGTCTTTAGCTTGCAATAATCGGTGATACGCGCGAGCATCAGCCTGTCTTGTATAAACAATATGGCCGCCGATAGTATCACGGAGCATGTAATGACCGACATGACAGTCTTCCATCTAACGGTGTTGGTTTTATTATGTCTTTTTTGGGCGTCCATTTCGTCGTCTTAAAGTTGTATAATGGTTTTGTTATACTCTTTTTCTTGCAGCGATACCCTTGTCGTCGCTGAGCCTTGCATTCTCCTTGGTGAGCTTGGCGATTTCCGCCTTGCAGCTCTCGATTTCCTCGTCCTTTTTGGCGAGGTCGCTCTTAGCCTTGTGGAGACGCTTGGTGTAGTCTTCGAGCCTCTTGCCTTTTTCCTGGAGCTTGAAGAGGTTTTTGGTGTTTTCCTTCACGTATGATATTGTACTTGCAATGTCTTCCGCGAGCCTCTCGAGGAATTTGATGCGGTAGTCCTCAAATTTTTCAGTGCGGCACAGCTCGATGACACCGTAAATATCTTCATTGAGCAACAGCGGCGCAACAATCAGGCTGCTCGGCTTGGTGTTGCCAAATCCCGAACCTATCTTGATGTAGTCTTTCGGGATGTCGTCGATGATCTGCATGGTCTTTTCAACCGCGCATGTGCCGACGATGCCTTCGTAGAGCGACACCTTCTTGACTATGAACTTCTTGCGGTCGGCGGCGTAGGTCGCCTTCATCTCGAGGTGAATGTCATCGGGCTCCTCGTCCACATATATATATATAGCGCCGTAATCCGCCTCCATATAATGTATCAACGCCCTCACTGTCTCGTTGCAGAGGCTGTCGATATTGTTGTTGTTGCGGCGGAGGATGTTGCCAAAGTCGGCGAGGCCGATATTGATCTTGTCCTGAATCTCGTCTTCGCGGCGGCGGGCAAGCTGTCGCTCGGTCTGCTCGTCGAGGTTTTTTTTCATGTTGATGAGCGCGTTGCCAAGTTCGTCGTTGCTGCTCAGGAGCGCGAATCCGTCGGTGTGCCTATTGTTGCCAATATCTTCGGTAAACTGCTGCTTCTGCTTGAGGTTGCCGATGAACTCGGAGAGCTGCATGCACATCAAGTCCATCTCGTTGGCGCTGTCGGGGCTTATCTCGGCTGGCACAAGCTCGCCTTTGAGCAGGCGCGAGAGGTAGTCGTTCATATTCTGGATGGGCTTGTTGATAGACCAAAACAGCACTAAGAAGAACGGAATGCCAATCGCAAGCATCGCAAGCTGTGTGAGGAATACGCGCCAGATTGCCTTTTTCCTTATCTGTTGGCGGAGCAGGGTCGATTCGAGCATCATGTCCTCCATATTGGTGAGCATTGTGCTTACCTGAACACTCGCCTCGCCCTTGTAGCCTTCATAATTGTCGATGCCGAGCAGCAATTGCTTGCTAAACAGGAGATTGAACGTGGTCCTGTACTCTGCAAACTGGTCTTCGAGCTTGAAAATCTGGTACTTAATAACCATGCTGGCGTTGCCGACGTTCTTGAGGATGGAATTGACACCATCAATCTGCTTATTGAATTTGGTGTAATCCTCCACATTGCTCTTCTCAAGGAAGTGCTCCTCGAATTTGGTAGCCTCCACAAACCTATTGTAAACGCCCACTACGGCGGTCTGCAATATCGAATTCTTGACCGTGTTGCGGCTTGTGGCGAGTCGTCCGCCGTCCTGCGTCAGCTCCGAAATCTCCGCCTCGATGGCCTTGATGTCGTCAATCTTCTGCTTGAAGAGCGAAAATTCGTCCTGCAAAATCGTCACCGACTGCTTGATGCCCCTGCTGTCGTCGAGCGGGTGCGCGCTCAGGTACGATATGCCGCCGTCGATGCTGCGGCACACCGCGTCGATGGTCTCCTTGAGGGCGTTCTCCTTCTCCTTGTCCTTCCTGCCAGTATAAAGGTTGAAGAGCTCATACTGCGCGTTGCGGAGGTCGGAAATGTCGTTTTTGAGCTTGTTTTCCCTCTGGAAACTCTCTTCGAGCGTGTCGTATGTATGTATAAGGTAAAAGGCGGACAATCCGGTCACCACCACGTAAATGGCGAAGCAGACCAGCATTATCCTGAATTTTACCTTAATAGGTATTTTCTCCGGTGTCTTCATTTCTCTACTCTTAGCTTTACAGGATGTCAACATCAAATTTGTTGCCGTTTTTGCGTCCTGAGGGCAACAATTGGGACGATTATGACATTCCAATCAAATTTCAAATTTAATTTTTTTTGCTTATTAAAAAAAAGATTTTTTACAAAATTCTTAAGATATTTTGCAACTATTTGTATTACAGAAAATTGCAGCGTTAGTTTTTTTTCAAATTTTTTACAAATAAATTGTGTCTGTTTCAAAAAAAAGGCATAAATTTGCAACGTCAATTGAAATAAGACTGATTACACTTAACGAAGCATAGCATCAATGTTTGACAAAGATTTGGTAAAAAGGTTCGAGACGCTGGACACACCTTTTTATTATTATGACATCCAGCTGCTCCGCGAGACCCTCACAAGGCTCAAGTCTGCGGTGGACAAATACGGCTACTGCGTGCATTACGCCGTCAAGGCAAACGCCAACCCCAGGATACTCCAAGAGATAAGCTCGTTTGGCTTCGGCGCCGACTGCGTAAGCGGCAACGAAGTGCTCCGCGCCATCGAATGTGGCTTCCCTGCCGACAAGGTGGTATTTGCAGGCGTTGGCAAGAGCGACGCAGAAATCGCCATTGGCATCAAGAACGACATCTTCTGCTTCAATGTAGAATCGCTGCAGGAGCTCGAAGTCATCAACAAGATAGCCGGACAGGAAGGCAAGACCGCAAGCGTGGCTCTCAGGCTCAATCCTGGCATCGACGCACACACCAACAAGTGCATCAACACCGGCCTCGCCGACAGCAAATTCGGGATTGACTTCAACAAGATGGAGTCCACAATCACCTTCGCACAGAAACTCAGCAACATCAAGCTCATCGGCATACACTTCCACATCGGGTCGCAGATACTCGACAAAGAGCCTTACAGGTTGCTCTGCCAGCGCAGCAACGAGATGCAGGAGAAGATAGGACTCATGGGGCTCGACCTCCCCGAAATCAACCTCGGCGGCGGACTCGGCATTGATTACGAAGACCCCGACCGCAACCCGGTGCCCGACTTCGAATCGCTCATGGACCTCATCCACGCCAACCTCAATGTCAAGGACAGGCAGAGGGTGCACTTTGAATTTGGAAGGGCAATAGTGGCTCAATGCGGCACAATGGTGGCAAGGACACTATATATAAAGCCTGCATCGCAGACCACATTCGCCATCGTGGACGCCGGATTCACCGACCTGATAAGGCCCGCGCTCTACGGCTCGCACCACAAGATCGAAAACCTCTCCTCGCACTACGCACAGACCGACAAGTACGACATTGTGGGCCCGATATGCGAGTCAACCGACGTTTTTGACACCGGAATCACACTCCCGAAAACCGTCCGTGGCGACTTAATCGCCTTCAGAAGCGCCGGCGCATACGGAGAAATCATGGCGTCGCGCTACAATCTGCGAAATTTGCCCAACGTCTATTATTCTGACAATTAGGCTGTTGCACGGACGACAAAAGAAAATTTGCAAATTAATGAAAAAAAAATGGCAATATTTTTTTTTGATTTGCAAAAAATATATAATTTTGTGAAATTGAAATAGTAAAAATTTTTAAGAAAAGTCCTAATAATAAATTAACATGAAAAACCGATTTTTATCGTTAGCGTTTGTCTTAATCACGATGTCGGCAGTATTTGCTCAGACGGCATCTGCACAAGACTCCCAGCTGCTCCAAGCCGCTGAAGAGGCTGCTTACAACAACGATTGGACAGCAGCGTCTAACAGTTACAAGCAATTGGTTGGCAGTAACCCCGAGAATGCAAACTATCACTCTCAGCTTGGTTATTGTTATCGTAACCTTGGCGACAAGCAGCAGGCCATTGCGGAGTTCCGCAAAGCTGAATCTCTTTACACTGCTAAAGAGAAAACAAAAGTTGCAGCCCAGACCAATCAGATAGCATTGGCCAGGACACTCAGAGAGAACGAAAACATCGACGAAGCTCTCACAGTACTGGAAGCTCTCCAGGGCAACGTAAACAACTCTCTCAAGAAAGCCGTTGAGAACGAAATCGAGAGCTGCAAATTTGCGCAGGCTCAGAAGTCCAACCCCAAGGACAACATGGTTCTCAATCTCGGCGCATTCGTAAACGGCGACAAGGTGGACCACTCCCCCGTCCTCTCGCCCAACCAGAAAGAATTGTTCTTCACTTCCCGCAGGGAGCTCGAAGGACACAGCACCGTGTCTGAAAACATGGTAGACGAGAATGTGTACCGCTGCACAATCGTGGATTCCACCAACACCTGGTCGAAACCCGACGCTATCAGCGGCGACATCAACACCAGCGGCCACGACGCAGTAGTAGCAATCTCGCCCGACGGCAACGAGATGTACATCTACCGCGAAGACGACAACGGCACCATCCTCATCTCGAGGAAGAACGGCTCGTCTTGGTCGGCTCCCGAAATCCTCGGCGGCAACATCAACACCCCCTACGAGGAGAAAGGCGCGGCTCTCTCGCCCGACGGTAGCAAGCTCTACTTCGCAAGCGACAGGCCCGGTACAAAGGGCGGCCTCGACATCTTCGTGGCTTCCCGTCAGGACAACGGCGCATGGGGCAACGTCAAGAACCTTAGCGAAATCAACACCGAAGCAGACGAGGAAGGTCCTTGCGTATCCGCCGACAACTCCAAGCTCTACTTCAGCTCGAAGGGTCACACCGGCATTGGCGGCTACGACCTCTTCACCGCTCCCATCAACGGTGACAACGTAGGCGCACCCGAAAACCTCGGTGCTCCCATCAACTCCAACTCTGACGAGCTCTACGTATTCGAGTCTGGCAAGAAGATCTACTTCTCCTCCAACCGTGGCAACGGCATGGGCAACTACGACCTCTACGTAGCTGGTCCCACCTCGCTCATGGCTACCCCCGAGACCGTAGTGAACGGCAAGGTAAAGAATTGTAAGGGCGAAATGCCCAGGACAAACATCACCGTAAGGGACAACTCCACCGGCAAGACCCAGGAAATCACTCCCTCTGCAAGCGGCGACTACTCCTTCACCACCAACCGTGGTCACAACTACACCATCACCGTAACTGCTAACTCCAGCGTTGTATTCACCGAAATCTTCGACATCGCTACCAACGCTCCCGCAACAAAGGATTACCAGACCATCCAGCTCGATCCTCAGAACGATTGCAACGAGATTGTTGCTGACAACGGCCTCACTCCCGACGGCATCGACAAGAAGCGTTACGACGACGAAGGCGACGGCACTCTCTACGACCGCTACATCGAAATCGAGGACGTTCTCTTCGAGTACGGCAAGGCTGACGCTCTCAGGAGCAACAGCAAGCTCGACGAACTCGCTGAGTACCTCAAGCAATTCCCCAAGGCAAAGGTTATGGTTAAGGGTTACGCCGACTCCAAGAGCTCTGCATCGGCAGTCAACGCAAAACTTGGTCTCCGCCGTGCTAACCAGGGCAAGCAGTACCTCTTGAACAAGGGTGTTAAGTCTTCCCAGATTGTTGTTAAGTCGTTCGGTGAGGAAAACCCGGTTGCTATCAACATCCTCAACGGTCAGTATAGTGACGAGTGCGCAAGGTACAACCGTCGTCTTGAGTTCAAGATGATTGAGCAGGGCGAAACCACAATGCTCATCCGCGCTATCCGCAACATTCCTTCGCACCTCAAGAACCCCGATTACAAGCGCGACTACAACAAGGCAAGCGGCTGGCCTGAGACCAAGAAGTAACAGCAGACACCTGCACTTGTATTCGTAAAACAGAATCATTGCTCTATTAAATAAATGTACCGGAGATTTGCCGAAGTTATAGTACCAGTAACGTTACAGTTGCCGATGCTCTACACTTACGAAATCCCCGGTATATTTTTGTCTAAATGCGTGGTAGGCGCAAGAGTAGTGGTGTCATTCGGAAAGTCGAAGATTTACTCGGCTGTCGTAAGAAGAATCACCGACGTCTGCCCGCAAGACTGCGAAGTCAAGGAAATCATCGAGGTACTCGACACAGTACCCGTAGTAAATGCAATCCAACTCCAGTTTTGGGATTGGATTGCATCTTATTATATGTGCTCATTAGGCGAAGTGTGCAGGGCGGCACTGCCGGCGGCTCTCAAGCTCGAAAGCGCAACCGTACTCTACCGCACCACCAAGCCAATAGACCTCGCAGAACTCAAACCGAAAGAAGCGTTGCTCCTCGCCTCCTTCAACGACAATGTGAAGGAACTCGAACTCTCCAAAGCCTCCAAATACACGGGGCTCAAGAACAACATCGCCATCATCAAAAACCTTATCGGGATGGGCTACCTCGTCGCCGACAAGGTAATCGAAGAAAAATACAAGCCAAAAATCGCCAAATTCGTCTCCCTGTCGGAATCCATCGCCACCGAAGACGAACTACACCAAACACTCGACGCCCTCGCGCAAAAATCGCCCAAACAGTTTGAGACACTGATGACAATAGTCAAAATGTCGCGGGCAACCATCTCAGACGGCACATCGCCCCTCCACAACGAGATAGAGCGCAAGGCACTGCTCCAAAATCCACGCATATCGCCATCGGCACTCGCCGCGCTCATATCCAAATCGCTCCTGAAAGAGACACAGCGCGAAGTAAGCCGCATAGCCTCATACGACGGCGACATACAGCTCAGCCACGAGCTCACCGCCGCACAGGCGACGGCATACGACGACATCAAACGCCAATTTGAACAAAAAAACACGGTGCTGCTGCGCGGCGTCACAGGCAGCGGCAAGACCGAAATCTACATAAAACTCATCGAAGAGTGCATCAGCCAAGGCAGACAAGTGCTGTACCTGCTGCCCGAAATAATCCTCTCGTCGCAGATAATCCGACGCCTGCAAAAAGTATTCGGCGACGACGCCGCCATCTACCACAGCAAAATTTCCGACCCCGAACGCGCCGAAATGTGGCACCGCCTCTGCTCGCCCGAATCCAACGGCTACAAGCTGATAGTTGGTGTAAGGTCGGCGATATTCCTGCCACTGAGCAACCTCGGACTCATTATCATAGACGAGGAACACGACGCATCATTCAAGCAGCAAGACCCCGCGCCGCGCTACCACGCAAGAGACTGCGCCATAATGCTCGCCTCAATGCACCAGGCGAAGACATTGCTCGGCTCCGCCACACCGTCGATAGAATCGTATTTCAACGCCAATAGCGGCAAATTTGGACTTGTGGAGCTGCTCCAACGATACTCCAACGCCGGAGTGCCAGAAATCAACGTCATCGACACCCTCGAAGCCACCCGCACCAACAACATGAAGTCGATATTCACATCCTTCCTCATCGGGGAAATCGACCGCACCATCAAGCAGGGGCAGCAGGCGATGATTTTCCGCAACAGGCGCGGATTCTCGCCATACGTGGAGTGTCAGACGTGCGGCTGGGTGCCGTCGTGCGAAAACTGCGACGTGAGCCTCACCTACCACAAACGCGAAAACAGGCTCGTATGCCATCATTGCGGATTTGTGATGGACTTGCCACACAACTGCAAGGCTTGCGGCGGCTCCACACTCACAACCAAGGGATACGGCACCGAAAAAATTGAGGACGAAATCAAAATATTCTTCCCCGACGCACGCATCGCAAGGCTCGACGCCGACGTCACCACATCAAGGCAGCGATACGAGCAGATAATATACGAATTTGAAAACGGACTCACCGACATCATTGCCGGCACACAGATGCTGTCCAAGGGGTTCGACTTCAAAAACCTGCACCTCGCCGGCGTACTCGGCACCGACACGATGCTCAATTTTCCCGATTTCAGAGCTGAAGAACGCGCATACCAACTACTCACGCAAGTGAGCGGACGCACAGGACGGTTGTCAAAACGCGGCAAGGTGGTAATTCAAACATCGCAGCCGCGCACCCCGGTCATCGAAGACGTATTGAACGGCGATTACAAACACTTTTATGACCGCGTGGTGGCAGAGCGCAGCATGTACGCCTACCCGCCATTCACAAGGCTTATACGCATACAGCTCAAACACAAGGAAAACTATTTCCTCGACGAATGTGCCGCCACATTGGCATCGTCGCTGAGGAAAGTGTTTGGCGACGGAGTGCTGGGTCCCGAATACCCGCTGCTGCCCCGAATACAAAACCTTTACATAAAAGAAATTTTACTAAAAATTAGCCGAAATCATTACGGAATCCAAGCAAAAAATAGTATCTTAGCGGCGATTGGCAACCTGCGTGCAGGCGTCAGCAAAGGCGGTTTGATAGTAAATATCAACGTCGATCCGCAGTAAAAGAGGAATGAGGAAAGAGGAACGAGGAATGAGGAAAGAGGAAGGATTTAAGAGGAAATAATTAAAAACAATATATAAATACAAACACACAAAATGAGATTATCAGCACGAATTGGCAGAGTGTCTGAGTCGCAGACCCTCGCCATGAGCCAGAAGAGCCGCGAACTGAAAGAGACCGGCGTTGACGTTGTTGACCTGACGGTAGGTCAGCCCGACTTCTTCACACCCGACAACGTCAAGGCGGCGGCAAAGAAGGCCATTGACGACAACTACTCCTTCTACAGCCCTGTGCCGGGTTACAAGGATTTAATCAAGGCCGTACAGAAGAAATTCAAGGACGAAAACGGACTCGACTTCGCAGAAAACCAGATTGTGATCTCCACCGGCGGCAAACAATGCCTCGCCAACACAATGCAGGTACTCTTCCAGGAAGGCGACGAAGTAATCATCCCCACTCCCTACTGGGTGTCGTACCTCGACCTCACACGCCTCTGCAACGCTACTCCCGTCATCATCAACGGCGACCCCGACAACTACTACAAAATCACGCCGGAGCAGCTCGAAAAGGCCATCACGCCCAAGACTCACGGTTTCATCCTCAACGCGCCCTCCAACCCGTCAGGCTCGATATACACAAAGGACGAACTCAAGGCACTTGCTGACGTATTGGCAAAATACCCCGAAATAGCAATTCTCTCCGACGAAATCTACGAACACCTCACCTACGACGGCAAACACTGCTCTATCGCGTCATTTGACAACGTAAAAGACCAGACCATCGTCCTCAACGGCGTATCCAAGGCCTACGCAATGACAGGATGGCGAATCGGCTTCATGGGCGCCCCCGCAGACGTGGCAAAGGCTGTACGCAAACTCCAGAGCCAGACCACTTCCGGCACATGCTCCATCGCCCAGAGGGCTGCTCTCGAAGCTCTCACCGGCGACCAGACCATCATCGCCAAAAACAACGAAGTGCTCATCAAACGCCGCGACCTCATGGTCAAGAGCCTCAAAGCCATCCCGGGCGTCAAATTCAACGTGCCGCCGGCAACATTCTACTGCTTCCCCGATTTCAGCGCGTACATCGGCAAGAGCTTCAACGGCAAGAAACTCGCCAACTCCTTCGACTTCTGCGACTACCTGCTCAACGAGGCTCATGTGGCTTGCGTAGCAGGCGGCGCATTCGGCGTTGACGAGTGCATCAGGATGTCTTACGTCGTTGGCCTCGACCGCATCGAAGAGGCTTTCAAGCGCATCAACAAGGCACTTGCAAACCTGAAATAGTGCAAAGACGAGGCTAATCAAAGCCAGACACAAAAAAAACAGACAAAAAGGCGGTGGCAATATCAAAAATGCCCCGCCTTTTATTTTGTCAATTAAAAATAAAACACTAAATTTGTACTATATTTCACAAAAAATCATACGGCGATGTTACAAAAGGTTTGGAAATATGTACAGAAAAAAATCGCGTATTTAAAACGTGTAAAATATTCCCTTATGAACAATTTTAAAAAGAAAAAGCAAAAGCCAGCCCGCAAAAAGGAAGCCGACAAGACAGACAAGCTGCCATTGTTCATCATTGTGGTGGTAGGGCTTACAGCACTCTTTTTGTTCTTAAAATATTGCAGTTATACGCCGCCACAGCCACAAGACATGGGCTACGACGCCGCAATTGGCAATTACAGCCACGACATCAAGATACTGGCGCGTCAATTCAACCTGCCACCAGAATACCTTATGGCGGTGATAATGCTCGAATGTTCGGGGCGCAAGGACGTGCCGCCAAGATTCGAACAAGGGGTATACAACAAGCTTCTCGAAGTGAAGGAGCAACGGCGTGCGTCATTGGAATCCATCACATACCGAGACCTCGCCGACGCCACCGACGAGGCTCTGCGCAACCTCGCATCGTCGTGGGGGCCATTCCAATTGATGGGTTACAAGTGCCTGCACCTCGGCATCAAAATCAGGGATTTGCGCGGCAACAATTCGCTTTATTTCGGAGTGGAATGGATAGACGCCACCTACG
>JAEEGK010017093.1_pt1 | contig 15865 bp, 13 predicted proteins | sample 8958771 | NCBI WGS metagenome assembly JAEEGK01 (sample SAMN16246547, study PRJNA631951) | gut metagenome | biome: gut microbiome; feature: rumen; material: SC-attached | host: Bos | place: Iran: Karaj | collected 2018-10
TGTTTTACATTATTTGTTATTAGCACTGAAAACGATATAAAATACAATAACTACTTGTAAGTCACGAATTCCCCCTTATCACTTACTCACTTTGTAAGTAAACAAATCCAACTGCTTCACACCCATGGACTGCAACTGCTCCACGCTACGCTGCCTATCCTCCTCGGTGTTGAAGTCCGGAATCAGCGGCACACGCACCGTTATCCGCTCCGCCCCGGCGTTTTGTAACAGCCACTCCAAGTTGGAGAGTGACAAATGGTTCGATTTTCCGGTATATAACTGATATATTGCATCGTTGCAATCCTTGATGTCCACGATAAAGGCATCGCTCACCGCTGCAGCCGTCTTTAGATTTTCCAACGGCACGTTCAACGCGGTTTCAAGGGTGATTTTCCAATCTTCAACGCAAATTTCCCTGAACCGGCAGATGAAATCGGCATGCAACAGCGGTTCGCCGCCGCCAAAACAGACACCGCCGCCTGTTGCTAAAAAATAGAGATTGTCAATGGAGATTTTGTCGTATAGTTGTTGGGGTGTGTATTGCGGGAATGCCCTTTTATTGTCCAGGCAGGCGGGATTGAGGCAGTATTTGCAGTGTAGCGAACAACTGTGGAAGGCCGCCAGCGTAGTCACCCCCTTTCCGTCCCGTCTCAAGCGGTGCCGTGCCACCCCGATGAACGCCGCTGCTATTTCCGTCTGCTGTTCCATGTGGTTTTTTATATATTATTTTTGGATTTCAATCTAATTTAAAAGTGATGGGCAAATTGTAAGATGTTCTTGCCGGCTTATCAAACTGCATTCCGGGTATCCATTTAGGCATAGATTTTACCACTCTTACAGCTTCTTCGTCCAAGATTTTATTAGCGGAACGAATTACTTCCACATTGGTGATGCTTCCATCAGCTTCTACTACAAATCCAACTAACACTTTACCTGTAATAGAATCTTCCTTCGCTTTCTCCGGATAAACCAAATTTTCCTCTATATATTTCATAAAAGCCTCATCGCCACCGGGGAATTGAGGTAATGTTCTAACATCAACATCAACTTCAACTTCACCTTCACCTTCATAAATTTCTTCATCATCGGGTGGCTGAACGATGGAATCATAATAAGGTTCTTCTATGTCAACAATACCCATTAATACATCAAATTCATCTGGCGGTGGCGGAATTTTTAGCGTATCCGTGTCCGTTGAATCAATCTGCATCACCACATCCGCTGAATCAACTGTATAGGGAGACTGCGTTTCCACCGGTGCTTGGTTGCCGCAGGCGGAAAAGGCCAAGGCAGCACCGGAGAGCGTAACCACCTTCCCTAATTGCTTGCTTTTGCGCAGCGCGTTCTCCAAAAAGCGGACTTCCGCATCGCATTTCGGGCAGGTGCCGGCACAGTCACCTTCGTAATGGCATTCCGAATCCTCCAACGGGATATTGTTCTGCTCCGCTATCATCTTGCGGATACGCTTCAACTCTCTGCAGGTGCTTTTTCCTTTGTACATGATTGGGGAAATTTGATTATTACTATGTAAACAACGCAGAAAATGTAGGGATATTGTACCATGATGCAAATTTTTTGCGCGAAAAATCTTGCCGGTATCGGCAAAAAAAACTTTTAGTTCAGGACAACTTTAAAAACAAACATATTGTATAAAAGATTGAATCTTTGCTAAATCTTGTCATTAGAAATCAAGCGAAGTTAATAAGATAAGCTAAATAGTGTGCCTCCGGCACACTATTTTACTAACTCCATGCAAGACCACAGGTCGCAGTGTGGAGGAGAGAATGTACTCTCCGCTCCATCTCGCGTGCCGAAGGCACGCTACTAAAATAAACTGTATTTTTTTACTCATGTAGCATAAAAGTGCACCCCAAAACCGACAAGCAAAAATTTCTTGCTTGCAAATGTTTATATTTCACATTTATTTAGTACTTTTGTATTTTACAATAGTCATGCACAATCAGCTTGGTAGAAAGATGAAAGCATTGAAACAGAGTATTATATACAAAATAGCAGGTATAGTGTTGTTGTCAGTGGTGGCATTTGCGGTTCATGCCCAAGAAAATCCTCTGCATATATCGCATAAAAGCGTGTATGCCTTTTTAGATGAAATGGCAAGTTTGCACCTTATAGACATCAACACGGCCATAAAACCCTATAGCAGAGCCTTTGTTGCAGAAAAACTGCAGGAAGTTCAAACACAGGAAGAGCAACTCAACAAAGTGCAAAGGCAGGAATTGGCATTTCACCTGTTGGAATTCAACTTGGAACGTGATGCGGACAAGTCCGCCTATAAAATCAATGCCTTTAAAAACAACGAACATGTCAATTTATGTCTCTATCCTTTAGGACTTTATTATAATAACAAATGGTTCAAAATATCGGTAAAACCGATATGGGGCATAGAATATTATGTAGCCGGCAGACAGAAGGAACAACGTATGTACCGCTATTGGGGCGGAGGAGAAATGGTGGGATATATCGGCAAGCACGTAGGTTTTTATGCCAACTTCACCGACAATTCGCAGTCCCAACCGATGAGCACCCCCGAAAAGCTGACGCAAATGCAGGGAGCCATATTAAAAGGACAAACCAAAAGCACCGATTATTTCAATGTGCGGGGCGGCATCACCTGCTCATGGAAATGGGGTTCGCTTGCATTGATAAAAGACAATATCGCTTGGGGCAATGCCTATCATGGCTCCAATATACTTTCCGGCCGCACCTTGCCTTATGTGATGATCAAATTCCGTGTATCGCCGGTGGAATGGTTTGAATATAACTATTTCAACGGCTGGCTGGCTTCCAACCTCATAGACAGTGCCGCCTCCTATGTGTCTGTCAACGGACACAAACGTGAAGTAATGCGTAGCAAACTCATGGCTGCCAACATGCTGACATTCCGACCGGTGAAAAATTTGTATATCAACGTCGGCAATTCCATCGTCTATAGCGACATGGGCTTCCAGTTGCAATATGTAGTGCCGTTTTTGTTCTTCAAAGGAGTGGATGACAACTACAATGCCACTTCCAACACGGCAGGACACAACACGCAGATGTTTTTTGACATCAGCAGTCGCAATGTCAAATATTTGCACCTCTACGCTTCCATGTTTATAGACGAATTGTCGTTCAAACGGATGTTCAACAAGCAAAAGCAATCGAATTATGTCAGCACCAAAGTGGGTGCTTGCTTCAGCGGGTTGCCCAAAACTTTTTCATTAACTTTGGAATACACCCGCACAAATCCTAATGTATATCAACATTTTATGCCGGCTGTTACTTTTGCTTCGGGAGATGTGTGTTTGGGACATTATTTAGGCAGCAATGCCGATGAAATATATGCAGAAGTGGCATATCGCCCCGTACAACGCCTGCATTTGAAAGCGTCTTATACCTATATCCGCAAAGGCACCGACTATCGCTACGGCGTAGGCGAACCTTGGGGACTGCCATGTTTGGACAACATTATATATTATAATCATATTGCAGCCCTGCAAGTAGAATGGGAATTTATGAACAATAGTTTTGTCTATGCCCATGCCTATTGGTACAAAACGGCAGGAGAAGAAGGATTGGTGGAGAAATACAATCCACCTTATATGCAGAAAACCACCGGTTTGCCTATCGCTATTATGGCAGGCTTTAATATCGGATTTTAGCCGCTACGGCTCTATCCATTTTCCTTCGTTTTTAATCAGCAGTACAAGTTCTTCAGCAGCTTGTTCTTGCGGGATATTGCGTTTAAGAGGGGTATGCCCTTTGTAGAGTGTTACCACTCCGCGACCGGAACCCACCACACCGTAGTCGGCATCGGCCATCTCGCCGGGACCGTTTACTATACAGCCCATAATGCCGATTTTGAGACCGCATAAATGTGCGGTGGCGGCTTTCACTTGCGATACCACTTGTTCTATCGCATATTGTGTGCGTCCGCAGGAGGGGCAGGAGATAAATTCCGCACGGCTGTATCTCAAACCGCAGGCTTGCAATATATTAAGACACAATTCGTAAATGCGTTGAGAGGAAAAATGCGGATTTTGTATCCATATTCCGTCCAATAATCCGTCCATACCCAATACGGCAACATCCGCCGTTGCATGGGCATAAAATTTTTCCCAGTCAGTTTCGGTATAGGTCTTTTTCAATAGCAAGGGTTTTTCACCGGTATCGGCCAAAGTCCTCAAAGCTGTTATATTGTTGTCTTTGTCTTCCGCTATGATGATATCTGCTGCAGGCAGCTCTTGCGGATGCAGGTCACAGTCTTGAATATGTTCATCTTCGCTCACAATAACAGGACGGTGGTCCCCGCCTATTTTTCCACAGGCTTGGGTGCTTCTTTTTTGATATTGATAAGGATTATAATGAATAGTTGCAGTTGCTGTCTTGCCGGCAGAAGGTGTGTTATCGTTAAGATGTGCCAATATATCGGCAAATGCCAATTCATTTTCGGGTTTTTCGGTAAGGGAAACGCGTATGGTGTCGCCTATGCCGTCTTGCAACAGACAGGCTATACCTGCCGCCGATTTAATACGTCCGTATTCGCCGTCTCCGGCTTCGGTAACACCCAGATGCAAAGGATAATGCCATTGCTTTTCGTTGAGCATGCTCACCAAATAACGCACCGACTGCACCATAATGCGGGTGTCGCTTGATTTCATGGACAGTACCAAATTGTGAAATCCGAAATCGTGGCAAATGCTAACAAATTCCATGGTGGATATGGCCATGCCTAAAGGCGTGTTGCCGTAGCGACTGACGATTCTGTCACACAAAGAACCATGATTGGTGCCTATGCGTATGGCGGTTCCGTTGGCTTGGCAGATTTTCAGCAAGGGTACAAGTCTGTCGGCAATGCGTTCTATTTCCAAAGCATATTCATGGTCGGTATATTGAAGTTGCTTAAATTGCTTTTTATCTACATAATTACCCGGGTTGATACGGACTTTCTCCACTATTTGAGCCGCCGTTTCTGCCACTCTCGGATTGAAATGGACATCGGCTATCAATGGCACGCGGTATCCTTTTTGGCGTAGACCGTGCTGTATGTTTTTCAAATTTTCGGCTTCCGCAATGCCGGGAGTGGTGATACGCACCAATTCGCTGCCTGCCTCTATCATCCTAATGCATTGTTCCACACACGATTGTGTGTCCATAGTATTGACATTGGTCATGGATTGTATGCGTATGGGATTGGCACCGCCTATCCCTATTTCACCCACTTTGGTCTCCCAAGTTTGACGGCGATGGTAAGAAAATAAATAATCTGTATAAAACATGTTCTTCAAAAATAAACCGTATGCAAAGGTATAAAAACCTGTGCCTGTTTTAAGTAAAAAAAAAGATAATTTTTCAACAATTTATCAATAATTTCATGTTGAAAATATAGCCTATTGATTTTAAGTATTTAGTAAATTTCTCTAATTTATTTTTAGAAAAATCATGTTTAAGTATGAAATTTGTTGTACTTTTGCAATAATTAATAATTGATTTTCAATTACAAATTCTCAAAAGTATTTGTTGACAATAAATTTATATGTATATGGAATTAAGTGAACAGGAAGTAATTAGAAGAGAGAAATTAAAAGCTTTTCAAGATTTAGGCGTTAATCCTTATCCGGCTGCAGAATATCCGGTGAATGCCTATGCAAAAGAAATTCTTGAGAAATATCCACAAGACAACACACTCTATCAAGATGTTTGTGTGGCAGGCAGAATTATGAGCCAAAGAATTATGGGTGCCGTTGCCTTTTACGAATTGCAAGATGCCACCGGCAGAATTCAAGTTTATGCAAAACGTGACGATCTATGCCCGGGTGAAGACAAAACCCTTTACAATAGCATTTACAAAAAATTAGATTTAGGGGATATTATTGGCGTGAAAGGATTTGTTTTTGTTACACAAATGGGTGAAATCACCATCCATGTAAAAGAATACACCCTTTTGTCAAAGTCTTTGCGTCCTTTGCCGGTTGTAAAACAAACCGACGACAAAGTTTATGACGCCTTCACCGATCCGGAACAACGCTATCGTATGCGTTATTTGGATTTGATTGTCAATCCGTCTGTAAAAGATGTTTTTGTAAAAAGAACCAAAATCATCAATATCATCCGTGAATATTACAATTCAAAAGGTTATTTGGAAGTGGAGACTCCTGTATTGCAACCTATTCCGGGAGGAGCCACCGCTCGTCCGTTTATCACCCACCACAATGCTTTGGATATTCCTCTCTATTTGAGAATTGCCAACGAATTATATTTAAAACGTTTAATTGTCGGCGGTTTTGACGGAGTATATGAATTTAGCCGCAATTTCCGCAATGAAGGTATGGACAGAACACACAATCCTGAATTCACCTGCATGGAAGTCTATGTCGCCTACAAAGACTACAATTGGATGATGAATTCCATTGAAGAATTGTTGGAAAAAATAGCTGTTACCGTCCATGGCTCCACTAAAGTGCCCATCGGTGACCATGTGGTAGATTTTAAACGACCTTTCAAACGCATTACCATGATAGATGCCATTAAAGAACACACGGGCATTGACATCACAGGTATGAATGAAGAACAATTGAGAACTACTGCACAGAAATTGAATGTAGAAATAAACGATACCATGGGTGTCGGCAAATTGATAGATGAAATTTTCGGCACATGCTGCGAAAGCAAGTATATACAACCGACTTTCATCACCGACTACCCTATTGAAATGTCTCCTTTATGCAAACGTCACCGCAACAATTCGGAATTGACAGAACGTTTTGAGTTGATGGTCAACGGTAAAGAATTAGCCAATGCCTATTCAGAACTCAACGACCCGATTGACCAACGCTATCGTTTCCAAGAACAACTGCGTTTGAATGCAAAAGGCGATGACGAAGCCATGTATATTGACCAAGATTTTCTCCGTGCCATGGAATACGGCATGCCACCCACCTCGGGTTTAGGGATAGGCATAGACCGATTGGTGATGATTATGACCAATCAACCTTCTATTCAAGATGTTTTGTTTTTCCCGCAAATGCGTCCGGAAAAGAAAGCCGCTGTTGCCAGTGACAACGATTTTGAACAAAGAGGGGTGCCTACCATTTGGATTCCGGTATTGCGACAAGCCGGCATTCAGACTATTGAAGCATTGCAAGCCGCTGCTGACACCAAATTGTTCAATACCCTCAACGGCCTCCGCAAGAAAAACAAAATGGATGTTCCTGCACTACAACTCACTGAAGTTCAATCATGGATAAATAAGGAGTAAACAATGGCTGAAGCAAAAAAAACGAAAACAAAAGCGAAAACTGCCACATTGGACGACATTGACAATCAAGGTCGCACCATGCCGCAAGCCATTGAGTTTGAAGAAGCTCTGCTCGGTTCGATGATGTTGGAACAAAATGCAACCGGACAAATTATTGATTCTTTATTACCTGAAATGTTCTACAAAGAACAAAACAGAATCATCTTTGTTGCCATGCAACAGATTTATAGAACCCAAAATCCCGTTGATTTGTTATCTGTTACAGAACAATTAAGAAGAAACAAAGAACTGACACAAATTGGCGGACAATACTACTTGGCAATGCTGACAGAAAAAGTGGTTTCCTCTGCCAATATTGAATATTACGCCAGAATTATCAAAGAAAAATACATTCAGCGACAATTGATCAGCATTTCTACGCAAACCATCCACGATGCTTTCGACGACCAAGATGCCTTCTATTTGCTGGATGAAGCGGAAAAAGGGCTGTACGAAATTCAAGAGAAAAATTTCACACGCAACAGTGTTGAAATGAGTGTTTTGGTGAAAAAATTTATTGATGAATTGGCTATTGCCCGCCAACAAGGTGAAGAAATTCGTGGCGTTCCTTCCGGATTTACCGAGTTAGACAAATTGACAAATGGTTGGCAACGCTCCAATTTGATTATCATTGCCGCCCGTCCCGGTATGGGAAAAACAGCTTTTGTACTTTCCATGGCAAGAAATATGGCAGTGGACAAAAAAAGACCTGTTGCTATCTTTTCTTTGGAAATGTCAGCCAATGACTTGGTGACTCGTTTAGCTTCTTCGGAATTGACAATTGCCCAAGATAGTCTGCGAAAGGCTAAACTTACCGACCAACAATGGGAGAAAGTGATTAATGGAATGGAAGCTTTGGCAGAAGCACCTCTTTATATTGACGATACTCCCGGTTTAACCCTTTTCGCTCTTAGAGCCAAATGCAGAAGATTAAAACAGCAACATAAGATTCAATGCATTATTATTGACTACTTACAATTAATGAATAGCGATAACTCAGGACGACAAACTAATCGTGAGCAAGAAATCAGTACCATTTCCCGGTCACTGAAAGGATTGGCAAAAGAATTGGATATTCCTGTTATTGCCCTTTCACAATTGAATCGTGGTGTAGAAAGTAGAACTGCTGCTTCAAAACGTCCACAACTGTCCGATCTTCGTGAATCGGGAGCCATTGAGCAGGATGCTGATATGGTTTTGTTCATCTATCGACCTGAATATTATAAAATTGAAACATTTGAAGACGGCCAAGCGTCTGCAGGTTTAGCAGACATTATCATTGCTAAACACCGTAATGGTGCATTGGACGATGTCCGTCTGCGTTTTATCAAAGAACAAGCTAAATTCACCGACATACCTCTTGACACGCTACAATCAATGACCTTACCATCAAAAATCAATGAACCGACAGATGAAATTAATGATGATAATGTTCCTTTTTAAATAATTAAATTATGTGTCCAAAAATTAACTTTAACAATTACAATTTTAAAGGTAAAAAAGCCTTAGTAAGAGTTGACTACAATGTTCCTCTTAATGAAGCATTTCAAATTCAAGATACAAAACGTATTGACGTTTCCATTCCTACCATCAAAAAAATTCTCAACGATGGAGGCAGTGTGATACTTATCTCACACTTAGGCAGACCCAAAAACAAAGAAATTGAATTTTCTCTTAAACACATTCTTCCTTACTTGAAAGAATGTTTAGCAGGAGTAAATATCTATTTTGCTGACACTTGTATGGGTCCTGCAACTAAAGAGATGGCAAAAAAATTACAACCCGGAGAAGTTCTGTTGTTGGAAAATGTTCGCTATTTTGCTGAAGAAGAAGCCGGTGACGAAAATTTCGCCAAGGAATTAGCATCCTATGGAGATGTTTTTGTACATGAAGCATTTTCTACCGCTCACCGCAAACATGCCTCCACCGCTGTTATTGCAAAATTCTTCCCCAACGACAAAATGTTCGGCATTTCCATGAATCAAGAAATTGAAAGTTTGAGAAAAATTATGGAAAGCCCCAAACATCCTGTTACGGCTATCATTGGCGGTTCTAAAATTTCCAGCAAAATCAAAGTCATCACCAATTTGATGAAAAAAGTTGACAATATCATCATTGGTGGCGGCATGGACTTTACTTTCCAAAAAGCCATGGGCGGACATATCGGAAAATCATTGTGTGAAGACGATATGTTAGACGTTGCAAGAGAGATTGCTGAACAAGCTAAACAAAACAATGTAAACTTATATTTAACTATCGACCGTGTAGCAGGTGATAGTTTCAGCAACGATGCACGCCGTGCCATCTACTATGCCAAAAATATTCCCGACGACATGGAAGGTATGGATATAGGACCGGAAACCGCCATCTTGTACAGAGATGTAATTATGAAATCTGCCACTATTTTGTGGAATGGTCCTATGGGAGTATTTGAAATGGACAACTTCAGCAACGGCACATTTATGATTGCCGATGCCATTGTTCATGCAACCGAAAATGGTGCATTTTCATTGGTAGGTGGTGGCGACTCCGTTTCTGCTACCAAAAAATTTCATCTAACCGATAGATTTAGTTATATTTCTATTGCCGGTGGTGCCATGTTGGAATACTGCGAAGGAAAAATACTTCCCGGCATTGCCGCCATTGAGGAATAGAAAAAATACGCATGACAAAAGGGGCTTCCAACGGAAGCCCCTTTTCATTTATTTGAATATAAATAACTACTATTCGCCTGTTTCACCATTGCCTGCTATACCCTCTTGTTGTTCTTTACGCATATTGGCCAAAGGAGCCAAAAGAATATAGGTCCAAATCGGCAAAATGACCGATTTATACCGGCAAATTGCCCCTGCATTCGGTGTAGTATATCCTATCAACAACAATACCACCATACAAAAACAAAACAAAAATATCATTTTGTTGTCCATTTTTACCTTCTTCATGCACAAAAACAAGATAGTTGTCAATAGTGAAAGTGCCAAAAACAAATTTTCTGCAAATACATAGCCTTCCAACCATGAAGAGACCGGTTTGGGTGCCATAACCGCATTATAAAAAGCCCGTGGTGCGTTGATAAAAAAACTACTAATAGTTCCATCCAAATGAGGAACTTGCATATCCAATCCATCAAACAATTGCGTTTCTACAGCGATGAAATTATGATTCTTGTTGGTCAACATACCTATCACATCGAAGGAGGAACCTGCATAAAACAAATTCAATGTCACCACTATCCACAATCCTACAATCATGACAAAACCATATTTTTTCCATTCCTTGCCTTGCCAAAAATGACAGATAACATATACTATTGCCAACAACATCATCACAATAGCAAAATAAACTCTTGTATAAAGCATCATCACTGCGAACAACAATGCCAATATCATATCTATCATTTTATATTTTTGCAAACTGCGTTGCAAAAAGAACAAAAATCCTGACATTGCCAAGAAGAATAAGGGCTCTTTTAAAATACCGGACGTCCAAAACAAAGCTGTCGGCAGCAAAAACAAGGCTCCTATGGCAATATAATTTTCCGTTTTTGTTTGAGGATTGAAAAAATGATACAAGAAAAAACTACCGCAAAAGGCAAAAAAACACATCATCAATATATGCACCGGATAGTAATGAAAGCTAATAAAATTCAACAAAGCATTCACTCTCAACACGGTTCTGTTTTCATTGATAATATTTTGTTCGTATTCCCGTTGCCAAGCATGATTTAATTGCTGTCCGGCGGCAAGGGTGGCGGCATCACATTTTCCCAACATCAAATTGGCAAACAGGCGAGGATTTTTCTTGCTCAACTGATAAAATTCCACACTGGAAGAAAAAGTGCTTTTGGAATCGTAGTTCCCTACATAATAAAACTCGTATATACCATAGAATGCACAACCCAATAAAATTTTCACAAAGAATAATCCTACCACCCATTTTTTGCTAAAAAAACGGATAGAAAAGAATTTGCTTTGGACGATTATCGCCAAAAACAATATTAAATAAACCGCCAAAATTACCAAAGCCAATCTGACAAAGTATTTGATTCTGTTTTTGTTTCACCTTCTTCTTCCACCTCTTCTTCGGTGGCAGTTTGCCAACTATCCGGCATTTCAATACCCAAATAGGTAGCCAAACGAGCCAGACAAGTAGTAGCGACATCGTATGGAACCAACTCTGGTGCTTTGCCTTTTCGTAACAAAATATAACCGGTATTGTTTTTCTTAACCAATTCACTAACATCTACAATGTCAACCTCTTCACCACTATAATTATACACTGAAAGCTGGTCGAAATCTTTAAAACTGGTTTGGAATAAAATATTCATCGGTTCCAAACGTTCGTGCAGGGCTATTTCGTTCCATATCCAACTTTCATCTAAAGGAATAGTCATTCGGGCAGTATCGGCAAATTGTATGACAGCCGTATAGTCAATATCAAAATGCGGTTTTTCCACATAGACAAAATTGCCATACGAATCTATAAAATATCTGTCTATCACTTTCTTATTTTTACTTTCACCTTCTTTGTAGCCCTCGTCTGAAAGTGAAAACAATTTGTCATAAGTTTTTGTTACAACTACATTGTACAAGCTGTCAATTTCACACGACCATTCTTCACTTTCTACATATTTTGACATTTCTCTGCCTACATTATATACTATAGGTATAGCCGATATGACTTCCCGTTTGGACAAATCTACTGTCGCCAACACCTTGTAAATAGGTTCCCCTTCACTGGCTATGAGCCAAATGTCAAATTCATCTGAAAACGATTCCACCTTGCTCAATAAATACCAATCACTTGGAATAGTCGTTTTGAGAACATAGGGCTCTCCTTCAAAATTCTTCATCGCATTGATGATGCTTGATTCTATATCTATAGGCAATTTACTTGCACTATCCACCTCCATAGAATGACTATTGATTTGACAAGGAACCGACATACTTGCAAATTCCATATCAAAAATACTCACTTCATCGTGTTTACAGCCCACTATGGCTAACAACAACAAAGCTATGACGCTTACTTTTACCGTTTTTTTCATTTTTCTATATTATATCTTTATCATCGTGCAAAGATATAAAAAAAATATTTGCAAATTTCATTTTTTTCATAACCTATGCCTGTTAACATCTACAACATCCCTCACAGTTGATGACACCTAAATATATGAGAAAAAAATTATATATTTGCAACATGAAATTAGCATCAAAACACACTAAAATTAGTTTCATTGATATCTTTTTTAATAAATCATTCAAACAATAACAAATGAAAGTACTTTTAATCAATGGTTCACCAAGAAAAGACGGCAATACCTTTGTTGCTCTCTCAGAAATTGCCAATACATTAGAAAAAGAACATATTGCGACGGAATTTTTCCAACTCGGTTCACAGCCGGTTCGTCCGTGTATCGCATGTCAACAATGTGTTGATAAAAATCGCTGCATTTTTAATGACGATATCGTCAATCGTCTTATTGAAAAAGCAGAAATTGCCGATGGTTTTGTATTCGGTACCCCCACCTACTATGGTCAACCTGTCGGCACCTTGCAAAGTGCCATCCAACGAGCCTTGTTTGCTGCCACACCATTATTTGCCTACAAACCTGTTGCTTCCATAGTTATCTGCCGCCGTGGTGGTGCCACTGCCGCCTTTCAAACCATGAACATGCCATTTGAAATGTGCAATATGCCTATTGTAACCTCACAATATTGGAATATAGCATATGGACAAACCAAAGGACAAGCAGCATTGGATGCAGAAGGTATGCAAACCATGCGTACTATGGCACGCAATATGGCATGGATGCTCCGCCATCTTGCCCAAGAACCTCATCCTGACAACCAACAAGAATCAAGAGTTTGGACTAATTTTATCCGTTCAGAAAAATAAAGCAAAATTTTCCTGCATAAAACATAGTTAACTCTATATGATGACACCGAACTTTCTACCCATCACCACCCGCAGTCAATGGAGACAATGGCTCACTGACAATCATGCTACAGCACAAGAAGCATGGATTCATGTTTCTCGCGGACAACAAGCCAAAGAAGGCAAACTATGGTATTTTGATGCCATTGAGGAAGCCCTATGCTTCGGATGGATAGACGCCATACAAAAAAAGATAGACGGAACAAGCTATCAGCGGTGGTGTCCTCGGAGAAAAAACAGCCATTGGTCTGTACTCAATCGTGCCCGTTGCGAAAGATTGGAACGCATAGGATTGATGACTGATGCAGGAAGAAAAGCCTTGCAAAATGCCAAACCATTTGAAATAGAACCCGATATTTTGGCAATTCTACAACAAGATCAACTTATATGGAAGCATTTCAACTCCTTGCCAAAACTATATCGCGAAGTTCGTATTGATGGCATTCAATCCCTTAGACACTTGACCGGCAATGCAGACAAACAACTTTCTCGTTTCTTGGATTCACTTAAAGAACCTTTTCTCTATGGACAATGGAACGACGGAGGAAAATTGTTGTAAACATGTACATAAAAAAATGAATAAAACCGATTCTTACAATAATAATTGATTCTATGAAAAATAATAATTTATTGTATCTTTGTCGCATGAAAACACTTAAATCTATTTTATGGTTGATATGTATGCTCTCCATATTGTCCGCTTCTGCACAAGAAACGACAAAGACTCGTGTATTTCGTGGATTTTCAGGAGGGATGCTATTGCATACCGGCTATATCTGGGGAGAACAAACTGCCTCGCCCTACCAAATTTCAGGCGTGCCACTTGGCATTGGAGGTTCCATAAGAATTCATCTATGGAATCATTTTCGAATAGGAGGAGAAGGATATGTAACAACACTTCATTCCAATATCTCTTCCGAAAAAGAACATTTGCAGAAAGGTTCCTATGTGCGTTTTGGATGCGGTGGCATATTAGCCGACTATATCCAACAATGGGATAAAATATGGCTGTATGTCGGAGGCACTATCGGAGGCGGTGCTAAACGCAGCCTGTTTATTGAACAAGGCAACCAAAACGACTGGGAAGCAGAAATGACCACTTATTTCAATAAAACTCCCTACTTTTACTTTGCACCGTATATCGGTGCTGACTTTTGTATAACAGAAAAAGTGCACCTTAGCATCAAATTGGACTATTCCCTCCTACTGCATCAAAAAACACTTGTCAATCCAACAGGATTGAGACTTTACCTTGGATTTATGTTTTGCCACTAAGCCGGCATAGCCTTTGACAAGCTATTGTTTGCCGACTATTTTTCAATCAAATCTTTATGATTTTTTAAGATAACCTTTGCCGTGCCTTTTTTATTGGCAAATTCAAACATAGACATCGCATACCAGCCTTCATAATCCGGTGCCCAATAGCGAATGCCTGCCATTCCGTGGGTTTTTCCCCATGATACTACGTCAGCATAAATAGATGCTTGTCCTTGTTGATTTTTTTCGTATCCTCTTACTTTTTTGTTCCAACCGGCAAAAGGTCCCTCCATTGGTCCTGACGGATAAGAAAATTCTCCGATAAACACTTGCAGTCCGCACTTGTCGTTGATTTTAGCAACGGTTTTTTTCAACAATTTTTTCTTGTTGGCAGACATAGAAGGAGCACTGGGATAATAGCTGATGCCGGCAGTTTCCATCTCGTAACCGTTTTCTTTCATAAAATTGAAGAACTGAGCAGTGCATCCTGCAGGAAACACCACGGTGGCAACATGGGTTGAAAATTTTACATTTGTAGCATCTATTCCTAAATTGGCATATGCTTTTAATATGCCCGCCTTCACAGCCGCATAGGCTTTGGCATCGTGTTTCCAAACATGTTTTTTCAACCACCAGCGGGCAAACACAGGAGCGGTATATTTTTTTAGTGTTCCGGCTTTTTCTAATTTCGGATCCACGGCAGTTTTCAATCCCATACTGATGCCGGCAAAACCGAAATTGGCTTCGTTGCCGAGATTCCAGTTCTCCACCGTGCAACCGGTTTTGAGGATGGCTTCAGCTATAAATTCACCGTATGCCTCAAGTACTGTACAAATTTCGTCAAGTGTAAGTTCCGACCATTCTTTGCCGTTCATCAGATAATTAAATTCCGGATATTCGTCAAAGCGAGGTGCCTGTTGCTTATCCATATCCATATAAGTATAGGCACACATGATTTCAGGATTGATGGGAATATCCAATTCTGCTGCAATTTGGCATAGACGTATTCCTTGGTCAAAAGTGTGTACGTTGGCATTTTCGTCTGGTTCCCCGTCTGTAACATCTTCAGCAGTTTTGTGTCGTTTGGTAGCAATACGTACGTACATTTCCGTAGAACCGAGTTCACGATAAATTTCTTGCAATTCCTCAGGAGTCGAAGCCGTCTTGTTGCCGACAACAAAAGAATAGCCCTTTTCAAATTGATTTAGCGAAAAAGGACTCAAAGAAAGTGCTACACGAAAATCATTGGATTTTTCTTCTCCACGTGCTTTTGCGGTTTTATCAGCATTCAACAAAAGGGGTTGATGGATGTTTTGTTCTTGTTGCAAAGCAAATTGCAAGATATACAAACGGGATATCCCTTGCGAATATGTT
>JAEEGK010017097.1_pt1 | contig 15862 bp, 8 predicted proteins | sample 8958771 | NCBI WGS metagenome assembly JAEEGK01 (sample SAMN16246547, study PRJNA631951) | gut metagenome | biome: gut microbiome; feature: rumen; material: SC-attached | host: Bos | place: Iran: Karaj | collected 2018-10
TTTTTGACGGGTAACGTTTTCTATACCTTTTATATATTTTTGAACTGCTGCTGATTTTTTTTTGTTTTTTAATCCAAATGTCTTATCTTCTACTATTTTTTCTACTTTTTTTTCTGCTTTTTTATTGTTTGCATTTGAACTTTTTTTTGGAGGCATTTATTTTTTCAAGATATTTAATTAAATTTTTGGAATATTTAATTTATTTATTTTTATATATTATTTTCAGTTTATATTATAATTTAATAGAATTTATTCTATTTAATTGCATTTTTTTTCTTTTTTGATAAAAAATAAAATTAAATTGGATTTAATATTATCTATTGGATATACTTTTAAAAAACTTGAAAAAGATAAATTCTTTGAATAAAAATTTTTTTAAAAAAAAATTTGTTGTTTTTTCTTTTAAAAAATTTAGTTTAATTAATTATTTAATAGATATTCAAGATGATATTTTATATTGATGATAAATTTAAAGATAAATCAGAAGAATCTTTCTTAATAAGAGTTTAATTGTTTTTAATCAATATTTAATTTATAAAGACTTTGATTAAACTATGAAATTACTCTCAAATAAATTATGGACAACTATTAGTAATATAAAAGACAAAAATTATTAAATCTCAAAATTTTATTTTTAATTTGGAACAAAAAATTTACTTTGTTATCAATAAAGATTATATATATATTTAAATAATTTAAATAAATTATGTTTTATTAAAAATTTATATCAAATTTAAATTGAATATATAAAATGAAATTTTTGAATTTAAGTGTTAATAATTTCTATTTGAACTATTTTTATATATGGTCTTTTTTCCAAATAATTTATTCCATTGTAATTTTTTTTTTCAATGATTTGACCATTTATAAAACAATAATTATTTTTATTCATTTTTTTTATATTTGAATTTTGTTGATATTGTAAATCTAAAATTTCTCCAAAATAATCAGTTAATCTATTATTTTTATTTTTATAATTTTTCATAAATGAATAACCATAAATAATATATTGTTTTGACATAATTTTATTTATAAATTTCTCATTTAATTGCTCTAAAATATTAAGACTATTATCCTTTAATATAATTTCATAAATATCTGATAATTCTTTTTTACTTAAATCTAATAATTTTATTAATTCAATATCATCTATAAATGATATTGCTTCATATGAACCATCATCAATAATTATTTTTCCTTTTAATTGTAAGTTTGAACATTCTGGAATTATAGAATTGTTTTCTTTAAAAAATCCTTCTATGTTTAAGAATTTTTTAATAGTAATTAAATATTTTTCTAAATTTCTTGAACATAAATTCGATGTTAAATTAATTATACTTTGAAAATTTCTTTTTGATATATTTTTGATTTTGTTTCTATTATATCTCTCTATTTCCTCATCTTTAATAAGATAAATATTTTCATTGGAACTTCTTAAACTATTTCTTAAAATAATTTTATAATTGCTATTGAATTTAATGATATAATTTTTGAAGATGACTAACATATTTTTTTTTAAATCAATATATAGTTGCCTATCTTTTTTTATTATAATAGAAATAATATTTAAGTCAATTAAAGAATCCACTTTAATTATAGCTCCTTTATTGTCATTTAAAATACGAATTTTATTTATTATTCCAATAATAGTTACTTCCTTTTCAATTTGATAATCAAAAAGATTATTAATTGGAATTAAACTATTTTTTAAAGGATATTTAAGTAAATTTTCAAAATCAAAAAATGAAGATGGAAAAATACTTATTATTTTACTTATTCCATTACTATCTAAAGTTCTTATGAAATCAAATTCATTATTTTTTGCTATATCAATGTTAATATCATATTCCGAATCTACTAATTGTTTCATTTGAAGATAAATTTTGGTTTCAAAAGTTGGAGAAAAGACTAAAGAATATTCATCTGAGTTTATTTCTAATATTGGTCTTAAATTTGTAAAAATAACAAAAGAATTTTTTTGAATTTTTAAAAGATTATTTTTTAATGTATCAGTAACTTTTCTTATGCTTATATGATAAATATTTTGTTTGTTTTTAATTTTAATATATAATTTTAAAAACATAGTTTTTGTTATTTTTGTAAAAAAATCATCCTTATCATCTATTCCTTTTTTAATTGAATCAATTTCTCCTTTTATATTATATAAATTTTCATTCATTTCTTTTTTTAAATGTAATAATTTTTGTTGAATTTTAACTTTAGAATTTAAATTCTCTTCAATTTTTTTAATATCATCATATAGTTGTTCCACCTGAGAAAAATTTAGATATTGTAATTGCTCTTTTAAAAGTAAATTTTTTTTCTCTTCATCAATAATATCTTTATTTTTTACTTTTAAAAATTTATATGTAGGCTCGTAATCCATTTTTGAATTAATAGACATTTATTAAAAATTATTTATAAATAAATATAAATTAATTAATAACCATTAAAATTTTTTTTTAGATTAGTTCTTCTTATTTTTATCATATTTAAAATATTATTTTTTAATCTAATATTATCTTTTGTTTGTAGATATGGATCTCCCAATTTTATTAAATTTATATATATGATTAAATCAATAAAATAATTAGGTAAATCATTTTTGTTTGTAAAAAAATTAAAAATTTGTGTTATATTTTCTTCGGCTTCTTTATAATTTCTATTTTTTATATTTATTAAAGCTAATCCATAAAACAAATTTATTTTGAAATGAATTTCTTTTATAAATTCATTATTTCTTTTTGAATAATAATTAAGATTTAAATTTTGAATCATCTCTTTATGTTTGTTTAAACTATTTATTATACAATTTTTGGCTTTATCATAATATTTTAAATTTATATATGCTTCAATTTCATATTGTTCAATTTTTATATAAATATCTTCTGTAATTTTCAAATTCCTTTTCCTAAATTCTTTTATTGTAATTATAATTTCACTCCATTCTTCTCTTAAAGAAAAACAAAAAATTAGATTTAAATAAGTTTCACATAAAATATTTATATTTATTCTTAATTTATAATTAGAAGAAAATTGATATTTCTCTTTATTATCTTTTTCATATTCACTTTTATAAATTTCAATTATATTTTTTACTGATTCTTGTTTCTTTAAATTCTTTTTTGAAAGAAAAATAACATTTTTAAAAGAATTAATAGATTCATTTAAATAAATAGAAGTTTTAAAAGGGTTATTAGGATTATGTGTACATCTTAAAATTATCCTTTTTCTATTATTATTATTTTTTTTATTATTGGTATTTTCCTCTAACTCATAATTATAGTCTCTTAAAAAATCTTTGTATAGTTCATCAATTGAATTATCATCTTTTGAATCTTTATTTTCATTATCATTTTCATTTTCAAAATCAATACTTATACAATCTTTATCAGTTTTAATTTCATTATTTTCTTCTTGTTTATAACCTTTAGTGAGATTTATTATAGAAGAAGAGTTATTATTTTTATTTGAATTATTTAAATATTGACTCAATTCTATTTCTTTTGAACATAATCCTAATCTAAACCATGTTTTATAATTATTTTTCATAAGACTGATTTTTGATAATTTTAATAAAATAGCTCTTGCTTCTATATATTTTCCTTGATAAAAATAAGTAAGAGCTATATTAAATTCTATTGAACAAACATAATTTATTCTAAAATCAAAATTTGTGTTTTTGTCTTTGATTTTTAATGAATTTATATAAATATTTATAGCCTGTCTAAAATGAAATTCAGCTATAAAGTAATTTTTTAGTTTTAAATTTAATATTCCTAAAGAATTATGATAGAAAAAGTCCATATCTGTTTCTTGTAATGATTTTAATTTTTGAAAACTTTTTTCAAAATTTAAATAATAATTTTTTTGAACTTTTAAGTATATATATAACTTTTCCAATCTTCTAAAAATGTTCAGTTCATTTATAAATTGACATTTTTGAATAAGAACTTTATATTGTTTGGAATATTTTTTTGAATTTTTAATATCAAGAATCATTTTTAATAGATTAATATAGCAAAAAACATCATCCCAAGTTTTTGAAAATTGATTCATAATTTCATTGTCATTTAAATATTCGAAAATTTTTACTTCATCATCTGTATAATCATAAAAAGAATAACGTTCATTAAGTGTAAATAAAACTTTTTCTAATGTTCTTAAAACCATTTCAGTTATTTCATTATAATCCAAATAAATAAAAATTTCAATTAATATTAATGTAGTACTCAAATAAATAACCCATTTATAAATTATTTTTTTAGAATTTGGAAAAATATGTGATAAATATAAATTTATTGTTGAAAAAAGAGAGTTAATATTTCCATTTTTTAAATAAAAAATTACTTTATTATAAAGAAGTAGATTTTTTCTTGCTAATTTATATTTTAATTCTTCATTATTTATATCATTTGAATCCCACACACAAAAATCATATAAAGTTTTATCAAAAAAAATTTTAAATTCTTCTTGATTTGGAAAGCAATAATTATTATTTTGATTATATTTACTTTTTTTAGAATTTTTATTTCTATTTTTTTTTTTATTCAAGTTAATATCAATGTTTTTATTTTGTGAATTAAAAAATAATTTATACCTTATTAAAAGATTATTCCATTCAATAGAAGAGTTAATTTTACTATCATCATTACCTGGTTCATTATAATTTTGATAATATTGACAATTTTTTAAATTTACTAAACATTTTTCATAATTTTCATAATTAAAATAATTTAATGTGTTAATAGCTAAATCATTATATTTTTTATTTAAATAATTTTGTGATTCTTCACAAAAAGATTCTTTATATATTTGATTATCAAAATTTTTTTCATAATCTTCTAAAATCTTACATAATATATAAAACCCATTTTTATATGCTAATTGATAAGGAGTTAAAGAATCATTATTTTTGGATTTTAAATCATCCAATTTACAATAATATAATATAATTTTTAAACACATTATAGAATTTTTAGGTCCTAAAACTGCACAATGAAGTAAATTATTTTTTTTATTGTTTTCATGTCTTGTTTTAACATATTTAATTAAATTTAAAGTCATAATATACCATCCTTTTTTTAAACAAATTCCCAAAGGAACATCTCCATCTCCATCAGGAGTATCAAGTAAAGAAATCATATTTTCATATAAATTTTTATCTTTTTTACAATAATTATTAAGTAAATAATCAAAAATTTCAATTACATCATTTTCATAAAAATTTTGAATAAATAAATAATGAATTGCATTTCTATTATATTTATCCTTTATATTAAAATTTATAGTTTCTAATTCATTATCTTGATCTTTAATTCTTGGATATTCTAAAATTGTCTTTATTAAATAAATATCTCCTTTTTTTAATATTATCATTAAAATTGTAGAATTTTCTTCTGGAAGTTGTAAATTTATTTTTATATTCAAATTCATTAAGATATGAATACATTTTTCATATTCTGGGTTTTGAAATTCAAATTTAAAAATTAATTTTCTAAAAGCTATGTTCAGTCTTTGAGTTGAATATATATTCTTTTCTGTTAATTCTTTTAATTTTTTTGAATTTCCAGTTTCACTATAAAGAAATAAATTCTTCACACATTCAGGTATATTATCTGTTTGAATATTATTTGAAGTTAAATTTTCTTTTTTTTCCATAAATTATATTTTTTTTGAAAAATTCATTTTTAAAAATTAATTAATTAGGTTTAAAAAAAAAGAATAATATTTTTTATTAAAAGAAATTATAGAAAACAAAAGAATTTCATTTAATTTTTTTTATAAAGACTTTTGATTAAAATTTGTTTATTTTGAAATTTAATATTTTATATTTCTTCTTTATGTAAATTTCTTTTTATATTCTTTTTTCGTATTTAGATAAAATAATTATTTAATTTTTTTCCATGAAATGATAATTTTATATAAATTTATTTAATAAAATCAAATGAATGTATATACAATTCCAAAATGTGATGAAAATGAAATCAATAGAATATTAGATATGGGAATCCAACAATTAAAAAATTTACATTGCCCAGAAAATAATAATCAAATTAAATTAAATTCACCAAAAAAAATAAAGAAATCAACAACAATATCAACAAATCATAAATCACCAAAAAAAATTTCTACTACTTATTCATTGAATAAATCAGGAGATACATTAGATAAAATAAAAGATGGTTTAAAACAAGTTGGAGCAAGTATAAATAATATAGAAAAAAAATTATTTAAAGGAAAAAATCCTTTATTGAATAATTCACAAAAATCTTTTTCAAATGAAAATATAAACAATGAAAAAATTGATTTAATAACAAAATATGAAAATGCAAATATTAATGATCCTTGTAATAACTGTTCTTCTGATGAAGAAAAATGTTCTGAAAGATTAAAAATAAATCAAAGACAAAATTTATTAAATAAATTAGAAGATAGAGAAAGAGAATTAAATAATTTAAAATTGCAAAAAGAAAATATTGAAAGAGATAAATTTAAATTAAAAAATGATTTGGAAAATTTAAGAAAAGAATTAAGAGAAACTAAATATAATAAAGAAAAAAATGAAAAAGAAATTGAAACTTTAAATGTTTATAAATTAGATTTAGATAAAATGACAGAAGAATTTAATCAACTTCAAAATCAATTAAAATTAAGTGAAGAAATTAGAGAACAACAAAAAGAATTAATTGAAAAATTAGAACAAAATATTGAAGATTTAAGAAATGGATCAGAAGGAAATATCATTGATTTTGAAAATATTCATAAAAGAAATAAAGAAGATGAATTAGAAAAAATGAAAATTAAAGAAGGAAAACAACTTGCTAAAAAAATTAAACAAAAGTTAAAAAGTAATAGAAGTAAATCTAAAAATAAAATTACTTATCAAAAAAAAAATAAAAAGTAAATATTATTCATTTTTTTTTTATTAAATTTAATTTTATTTAATCAATTTGTTTTTATTTTCTTTTTTTTCCAATAAATTTATATAAAAAAGTGTTAAGCAAAGATTTCTTAAAATCAGGATTTAAATTATAATCTTCATTTTGCTGAATTAAAGATTCTAAACTAGGTTAATTATTATAATTATTCTCATCAAAATTTTAAAAGTAAATTCAATGTCATTATTATTGTAAAACTTTTAAACTCATTTAATTGATATGAATACTAAAAATCCAAATCTTCAGTTTTTATTTTTTCAAATATAATTTTTTATTTATATAAAAATATCATTATTATCATTTATAACAATCATTTTAAATTTGTTTCTTTATTTCTTCTTATATATTCATTCTCTTTTTCCATTTAGATTTTTTTTAATTTATTTTGAAGTGAATCTTTCTTTAATTCAGTCATTTTTTATATATCTAAATTATTCTATAATAAATTCATTCTTTTCATTTTTTTCTTTCTTTTGTTCATATATATGATCTAAATCTTTTTATGTTTTGTTAATTGTTAAATATTTATATGTTTTAAATTCTTTTAAATGATATTTTTGCAGAATTATTTAAAATTGTTTTCAGAATTATTATTTATTTATCCATTTTTATTAGTTGATTAATAAATGTTATATTATAAATATCATTTGGATTTATTAATTGAAATCTTCATATTTAATAATTTAAAGTTAATTATTATTCATTGGTTGATATTGAATATAAGGATAAAATTTGTATTATTCTTCACTTTTGGGAATTCATATAATTGATTTAAAATTATATAATACATTTTTTTTAATGTAACTGTATCTCATTTAAATTTTATTTTAAAGGTTTCGGCGACAACATAAAATATGAATAATTCAAAAATTATTAATTAAATCGAAATTCAAAATTAAAAATTAAATAATTTATAAAATATTATTCATTTTCCTTTTAATAAATAATAAAAACAATGGACAAAAATGTAAGAATGAAAAAACTAAAAAACAAACAAATAAAATAGCTTGAATTTTTAGAAACTCCAATAAGAATAACATTAATAGGAAAGTCAATGGTAGGAAAATCATGTTTAACATATAGATTTATAAATTATAATATTCCAAAATCACATGAACCCACAGTGGAAGATAGATTTATATCAATAACAAAAATACATGAAAATAAATATAATATAGAAATATTAGATACAGGAGGAGATGAAGAATATCAAAATTCAATGGATTTTTGGATAAGTTTTGGTGAGGGTTTTCTTTTAGTTTTTGCAATTAATGATGAAAAAAGTTTTAATACTTTAAAATATAAAAGAGATAGAATTATTCGAATTAAAAATGGAAAAGTTTGCCCTATTTTATTAGTTGGAAATAAGCAAGATTTAGATAATCAAAGAAAAATAAATTATTCACAAGCTAAAGAATTAGCTAATAAATGGGGTTGTGAATATATTGAAACTTCTGCAGAAACTAATTTTAATTGTAAAGAAGCTTTTGAAATTCTTGCCAAAAAAATTATCCAAATTAAAATAAATGATTTAAAAAAAAAAAGGACATGCTGCTGTTGTTAAATCTATTAAAATATTATGTTTTCAGTTAGTTTATTATTTTAATTAGATTTAAATTAATTAATAATTCTTAATTTATGTATTTTATTTATTTTAAATTTTGAGAAAAAACTAAATCTTTGTTATTATATATTTTAGAAATAAAAATTTTTTTAAAAAAATGGAAGACAAATCAATATTAGGAATAGATTTAGGAACATCATTTTCAAGATTATCAATATGGAGAAATGGGAAAGTAGAAATAATTCCCAATGAAAATAAAGAAAATAAATTTCCTTCAATAATATCTTTTTTAAAAAATAAAAGATTAATAGGGACAAAAGCCGAAAAAGAAATTTCAAAAAATTTCTCAAACACAATTTATAATATTAAACGTATAATAGGGAAAAATTACAACAGCCATGAAATAAAATCATTTTCTCAAAATGTCCCATTTAACATAATAGAAGGGGCAAATAATAAGCCAAAAATAGAAATAGAATATAAAGGAAACAAACAATCTTTTTTCCCAGAAGAAATATTATCATACCAATTATCAAAATTAAAAAAAACTGCAGAAAACTATTTAAATAAAGAAATACAAAATATAGTAATTTCTTGTCCATCTTGTTTTGATCCAATACAAAGAAAATCAATTTTTCTTGCAGGAAAAATAGCAGGAATAAATATAATTAGATTAATTAATGATCCAATTGCTGCTTCTATTTCTTATTGTTATAATGAAAGATTAAATAATATAAATTTGGATGAAAAAAAACTTTTAATTTTAGATGTTGGAGGAGGGTTTGTCGATGCTTCCATTATTTCTTTGGATAATAATGTTATTGAACTTATTAGTACTAAAGGTTATAATAACGTAGGTGGGGATGATTTTACTAAATTATTATTAAAACATTGTATTAAGGAATTTTCAAAACAAAATAAAGCTGATATCAAAAATAATTTAAATGCTATTAATAGATTAAGAAGAGAATGTGATATTGCTAAAATAAAATTAAGTAATTCAGAAGAGGTAGATATTGATATTCACAATATAATTGATAATGAGGATTTTCATATAACTATAACTCGTTTTACATTTGAAAATATATGTGAAGAATTATTTAATAAAATTAAATCTTTAATTGAAGATATTTTATTTGATGCAGATTTAACAAAAGATAATATTAATGAAATTATATTATTAGGTGGTTCTTCAGAAATACCAAAATTAAAACAAATTCTTAAAGAATTTTTTGGAAAGGAAATTTCAAATAAAAATAAAGATGAAGAATCAATAGCAATTGGTCTAGCAATTCAAGGAGCAATTATTGAAAATATTGAAGATAAAAAATTACAAAAATATGTTTTATTAGATATTTATCCTATGAGTATTGGTGTACAATTAGAAGATGGAAAAATGGATATAATTATTGAAAAAAATTCATTAATTCCTATTGAAAAAGTAAAAAAATATACTACTTTTGTGGATGAACAAACTGAAATTTATCTTCAAGTTTTTCAAGGAGAAAGTGAAGAAACTAAAGACAATAAATTTTTAGCTAATTATTTTATTTCAAATATACCAAAAAAACAAAAAGGTCAAGGAAAAATTGAGATTAAATTTGAAGTTAATATTGATGGAATTTTAATTATTACTGCTGAAGAAAAAGGAGAAGATAAACGAATAAAATTAAAAGTTTTAATGGAAAATGATTTTGATGAAGAAAATATATCTGAAATGATTCAAAGATTAAAAGAAATGGAAAGAGATGAAAAAATATCTGATGAAGAAAATGAATGTATTAAATTATCTTTAGGTTATTCTCTTTATTATGGAGAAATGGTATTTGTAATTCCTAGAAATACATTTATTCCTTGTTCTCAAAGAATTCAAAGTTTAATTTTAAATCACAAAAAAATAATTTTAAATATATATGAAGGGGAAAGATTATTAGCTAAAGAAAATAAATTTTTAGGAAATTGTATATTAGATGATATTTCTGAGAAAGAAGAAAAAGTTGAAATTAAATTTTCTGTTGATGAAAATTATATATTAAAAGTGAGTTTAAATGTGAATGATAAAAATAATGAATTAAGAGTTAAATTAGATAAATTAGATGATGAAAATATTATTAATGAAAAAATTAAAGAAAGTAAAGAAAGAAAAGAAGAAGATAAAAGAATATTAGAAAATAATAAAATGAAAAGTAATCTTATTAATTATTGTTTTAAATTAAAAAGAGAAGGAAATGATGAAGAAAAAATTAAATCTAAAATTACTTTAAATTGGGTAAAAACTCATCAAAATGAAAATAAAGAAATATATGAAAAAAAATTAGAAGGTTTAAAAAATAATTTAATAATATAAATATTTAATCATTCAAAAGATTATAAATGAAATATTTAAAAATATTACTTTATAATATAAAAATTTATCTCTCTTTGAAAAAATACCACAATTGAGATTTAAGCTATATCTTTCTTATTTACTTTCTTTTAATATTTGATTCACCCCATTTATTTATATTTTTTTATTTTTTTATTTTATAATGTTTTTTTTAAAAATAATTATTTAACTAATTAAAAACATAATGACCTTTATTTATTTAAAATATCCAAAAATAAATATTTTTCTAAGTATAAAAAAATAATATATCCAAAGTATATAAATATAATAAACAACAAATAAATATAATTAAATGTTAAAATTAAAACTCCTATTCCTCCTATTTTCATCAATATTCACCTTCCATATAATATCTTTTAAAGAAAGTTCAACTCCAAATTTACTTGCTAGTCCAGAAGAAGCAAAAGCACAAATAATGAGTGCTTTAAGAAAAGAAGCAGCAAAATATAGATATAATTATCCAAGTGGATATTATAGTATAATGACAAATTTAGCAAGTACAACATCAATTAAAATGGATAAAATTTTATATAATCAGATAGATAGATTAACATACTCACATGGTTTTCCTCCAGATGTAGTTAACAAAATTAAAAAAATAAAATATGTTCAAAATACTTTAGTTTATGATTCCTTTGATTTTTCAAATAAAAAATCATCAACAAATCTTCAAACAACTTTTGGAATTGGAGCAAGAATAGACTCACAATATTTATATGTTACTTATGTTAAAGGAGAATCATCAGCAAAAACAATTCAACAATACCAAACTGTTAGTAGAAGAAAATGTTCTGGAATTTTGTTTTGGAGAAAATGCAGAAACATTATTGAAAGAGTAAAAAGAGGTTTTACAGCTGCTGAATTAAATAAAATGATGCAAGCTTTAAAAGCAAAATATGCAGAAACAATGAATAATGTTTTAGATTTAGATCAACAAAAAATGATAGATAAATTTAAAAGTTATGCAAATGAAGTAAAAAAACAATTACCTTACCCTAGTAATTATGCAAGATTTATTGTAGATTCAAAAACAACTCTTGATTTTAAAACTGTTACATATGGATATGGATATCCTACTGTTTTTTCTTCTGACATTCAAAGTGATATTAGCACAGTTCAAAATAAACCAAATTCAATTAAACCTTTCTTTTATACAAATGGAGCTAAAGCAAACCCTAAAGATCTTTATTTTATGATTGGTATTATTTATAATAATGCTCAAAATAAAGTTACAGTTTCTTATGCATATGGAACAGGATCAGTAAAATTATATCATGGTTATTGTGATCAAGGAGATAAATGTGGAGATGATGAAGAGTGTAAAAGTAGTTGTAATAGTTATAAAAGAAGATATAAAAATATTGAAAATCCTTTAAATCCAAAACTAAATGCTCAAGTAAGGCAAAAAAATATTGAAAATATTCAAAATTATGTTTATGCTGAATTGATTAATAGTGTGGTTAAAACACTTAATGGTATTGTTTTTAAATAAATTCTAAAATTTTTATTATTAGAAAAATAAGATTTTTTAATTTTTGTATTTCAATTTAATTGTAACTGATTTATGTAATATTTCTTTAACAATAAATCAAGAAGAAGATTATGAAATATTGATAAATTTAAAGAAGATATTTTTGGAAAATATTATATAATATTTTTAAATAACATTTCAAAAGAAGAAATATAAAGATAATCTTTATTAAAATGATTAAAAGAAATTTTCATTATATTTTAATAAGTAGAAGATAAAATCTCCCTAACATTATATCAAACAATTTATTTAAAATAAGAAATTTAATATATCTTTGGTGAATAAATTGAATTTTGGAGTATTGAATAAAAATGATTTAATAGATGATATAAATTTTAATATAAGAATTAAATATTCTGAATTAGAAAATATATGTGAAGAATTATTTAATGAAATTCAAAAATTTATAGATACAAATTTAGATCAAACTCAATTAGAAAAAATAAGATGATATTCTTTTTATATGAAAATCAACATGTATACCAAAATTAAAATAAATAATTTGAGATTAGTTTAAAAAAGAAGTTTCTAATGAATTCAATCCTTAAAATTCATTTTTAATAGGAACTTCAATTTTAAGTTTAATTGAAAAAAATATTGAAATTAAAGAATTATATTCCTCAATTAATAGATTATAACTTCTTTATCTTCATGAATTAGATTAAGAATATGGTGAAAAGCATATTATTCTACCTAAAATAATAAATTTAAATTTAAAATAAATTATTCAAAGTTTTTAACACTCAAAAAGATATTAATCACACTATAATTTATCAAAAGAAGGAAATAATATTAAAAAAAATAATTGTTTAGTGAATTGAATTATTGTTAAACAATATATTAATAAAGACTCAATTTTTGAATTTAATTACTCATTAGCCGTAAATAGGGTTTTAAAAATAGAGAAAGAAAAAATTGGAATTGTGAGGAAAAAAATTAAATCTAAAAATCACTTTAAATTGGGTAAAAACTCATCAAAATGAAAACAAAGAAATATATGAAGATTTAAAAAATATTTAATAATTTAAATATTTAATTATTAACATTATTCAAGAGTTGAATTTTTATATATATATATATATATAAAATATAATTAAATTATTAAATATAGATTCTCATATGGCAATTTAAATTATATCCTTACAAAATCACTCAAAACATCAATATAAATGACCCTAAATATATAAATAAAAATCTAAATATTATTTCATTTTCATAATTGTATAAAAATACTCATTAGGGTCAAAATTTTTAAGATATCCAATTATGCTTTTTTTAAAATATTTCACAAACTTCAACTGTTCTTTTTTAATATGTTTTTTAAAGTCCCAAACACCATGTAACCATTCATCAATTTTACCATCTTTCCAAATTCCATATTTAATATTTTTCCCAATAATTCTTATTCCAACACCATCTCTAATTCCTTTTATAAAAAATCCACAAAAAGCATTTAAAGGTTTTTTACTCCATATATATATTCCAAAACCATTTTTTTCATTATTTTCATATTCTCCAAAATAAATATCTCCATTTTTCCATTTAAAAATTCCAACTCCTTCAAAATTACCATTATTAATTTTTCCAGAATATATTCTATCATCAAAATAAGAAAAAATTCCATAACCATTCATTTTATTATTATCCCATTCACCTTCATAAGTAGTTCCATCTGGCCACCGATATAATCCAACTCCATGTTTTTTATTATTTAAATATTCTCCTTGATAATAATTTTGATCATACCATAATTCTATTCCATATGTATTTATATAATTTTTATCCCAAATTCCTTCAATTTTATTATTTTTTATTTGAAGTAAACCATAACCTTGTGGAATATTTTGATTATAAAAACCTGAAAAAAGAGTTTCTTTTTCTTTATTATAAAATTTTCCAACTCCATTTATTTTACTTTCAGCAAAAATTGATGTTAAAGTACTTCCATCTTTCCATTTAATTATATTAAAACCATCTTTTATTTTTGAGAAATTTAAACCTTTTTGTTTTTTTAAAGTGAATTGACCATTAATTTCAACTTCTTGTGTTTGATTAAAAAAACTTTTTTTAATTGTAAATTTATGATTAATAGGTGATTGTTGAAAAGGGATATTAGCGTTTGCTAAAGAAGTAAAAGAATCAAGTGAATGAATTGATTTTGATGATTTAGGTGAAATAGAAGTTTGTTTTAAACTTAAAATTTTTCCTTGTGAACTTCCTGAAATTTCACTTTGTATATCTTCTTCACCTTCATAATTTATTTCTCCTATTTTTTTATTCAATAACATTAAATCAATTCCACTTCCTATTGATTTACTTCTTTTAAATTTTAAAAAATTACTTAAATTATTGTTTATTATTGTATTTTCTGCTTTTGATTCAATCATTTCATTATTAGAATTTATATTTTCTGAAGTTGATTGTTTTGTTAAAGGAATTAATGGAATTTGAACTACTATATTTTTATTTTCTTCTAATTTTGCTTTTATTTCTTCTCTTTTTTTATATCCTCTGTAAAAACTTTGAATTTTTGTTATATATGATGCAAAAAAGAAAATATTATTGAATGCATCATATGGAATTATTATGTTTAAGTCTTTACTATTGTTTAAATCACTTTTTAAACTTGAATTACTTATTATCGGAGAATTTGGATTGTTTATTGAATTTAATGTATTTAAAATTGCATACTGATTTGTACAACAAATTCCATTCCCCATATTTATTTAATTTTCATTTTTGATTTTAGTTCTATTTTTTAAAAATTTATAAATTATAATATTTAATGATATACTCACCAATTAATAATTTATAAAAATATGACAGATAATGTCGCTGAACCAGCATTAGGAATTGACTTAGGAACAACATATTCATGTATGGCAATATGGAAAAATGGAAAACCAGAAGTAATACCAAATCATGAAACAGGAAATCGTACTACTCCTTCAATAGTTGCTTTTAACAAAAAAGATAGAATTGTAGGTGATGCAGCAAAAAATCAAGCAGTAAGGAATTATGAAAATACTATATATGATGCAAAACGTCTTATTGGAAGAGATTTTAATGATCCTGAAGTACAAAAGGATATTAAATTATGGCCATTTAAAGTTACTCAAGGAAATAATAATAGACCTGTAATAGAAGTAGAATTTAAAGGAAAAAAAGAAAAGTTTTATCCTGAAGAAATATCAGCATGCATTTTAACAAAAATGAAACAAATAGCAAAAGAATATTTGGGAAAAGAAGTAAATGATGCAATTATAACATGTCCTGTGTATTTTGATGATCTTCAAAGAAAAGCAACTCAAGCTGCAGGAAAAATTGCAGGATTAAATGTAATAAGAATAATAAATGAACCAACTGCTGCTGCAATTGCTTATGGATTTGATAAAGAAAATCAAGGAGAAAAAAATATTTTAATATTTGATTTAGGTGGA
>JAEEGK010017098.1_pt1 | contig 15862 bp, 11 predicted proteins | sample 8958771 | NCBI WGS metagenome assembly JAEEGK01 (sample SAMN16246547, study PRJNA631951) | gut metagenome | biome: gut microbiome; feature: rumen; material: SC-attached | host: Bos | place: Iran: Karaj | collected 2018-10
ACTGATCTCAGGCGGCGGATATTATAATTGCTGCGATGTAGGCCTCATCAAGCAATGGCGCGAGCGTTTTACAGCGCTGGGCTACCAGTGTGTAAACTTCGTGTATCGTACACCCCGTCCAGAAGGTCTGCCCATCTATCAGACCGCTTGGGAAGACGGACAGCGTGCCGTTCGCCTGGTGCGCAGTCAGGCTAAGAAACGTGGCTTCGACCCAGAGCATATAGGCACCATCTCTATGTCGGCTGGCTCTCACCTGGCTGTTCTGCTTGCCACCAGCTCCCAAACACCCGCCTATGAGCCTGTCGATAAGTTGGACACCATTCCTTGCCACATCAACTGGGCTATTGCCGATGCACCTGCCTACGTTACTACCGATGGTGAACTGGGAACTCCTGCCACACAGCAAGGATATGGGCCAGACATTAAGTTGAGCACTTGCTTTAAGTTCGACGAGAAAACATGCCCCATGAGTCTGCATCATGGCGGAATGGACGAATATACGCCCAACGGCTCTACACTTATCTACAGAGAGCTGCGTAAGCGTAAGATTCCTGCTGAGTTGCACCTCTACCCCAACAAACGTCATGGAGCCTTCGGACTGGATCGTGCCATAGAGTTCCTGACTCAGTTGGGAATTCCTGGCCCAGTGGCTCCAGAGGAAGACCTGATGAAGCGTTATCCCAGCGATGATGCACGCAAGGAGAAGATTACCCAGGATGTCTGGCCTGAGGGCAAGATGCCTCTCGCACAGGACCACCAGTGCAAACCTTACATAGAGTGGCACTTCCCCAAGGAGCTGAAGACAAAAGCCATTCAGATTATCTATTCTGGCGGAGGGTACGATGGAAACAACCCTGATGGTTTCGAGGTAGCTCCCACACGTCGTTACCTGAATGAATTGGGTATGACGGTTGTAACGATGAAGTATCGTACACCCCGACCCAAGGGAATGCCCAAGCACATTACTGCTTGGCAAGACCTACAGCGTACCGTTAAGCTGGTTCGCAGTCAGGCCGAAAAGTACGGATTAGACCCCAATAAGATAGGTATTATGGGAAGCTCTGCCGGCGGACATCTGACGCTGATGGGTGTGACCTCATCCATGCAGCAGACGTACCTGCCCATAGATGATACGGACAAGCAGCCCTGCAACGTCCAGTGGGGAATCGGCATCTATCCTGCATATGCTTTGACGGACGGTGCCGAGCAGCACAATACCACACGCGGCAATGATGACAGCGCCGTGCTGGTGCCCGATTTCAACTTCGACATGAAGACTTGCCCCATGCTGTTCATTCACGGCGACTCGGACGGATGGGCTTGCATGAACTCCGTTAAGACGTGGGAGAAGATGCGTGCCATGGGCATCCAGAGCGAGCTGCATACCTTGGCGCTGCGCGACCATTGCTTCCAGCGTAATGCTTCACCTGGCACAGGCAGCTACACGTGGCTGGAGCGCATCAGCGAGTTTCTGAAAGGACAGGGGATTCTGAAGTAGAATCCCCACCTTGCGTAACTTTAAGACTATCGTCTTGAAATTATTTTCGTTCGGATAAAGAAATAAATCTGATTTTATTTCGTTTATCTCTCACTTATTCATAACTTTAAGACTATCGTCTTGAAATTATTTTCGCTCGGATAAAGAAATAAATCTGATTTTATTTCGTTTATCTCTCACTTATTCATAATTTTGCGCCCTCAATATCTGTAAAGTTTGAAAATGAAGAGACTGATATACACGTTTTTATTGGTGGCATTGCTGCCTTTTGCGGAAGCGGATGCGCAGAAGAAGGTGGGGCATAATGCGGCTGTCAGCCGTAACCTGGAAATCCTGAATGATATATACAAGCAGCTGGATATCTTCTATGTGGATACGCTGGATGCCGATACGGTAATAGGGTGGGGCATACGCTCGCTGCTCCGGCAGGTGGACCCCTTTACGGATTATTATCCGCAGGAGGACGAGGAGCTGCGTCAGATGACTACCGGCAAGTATGCCGGAATAGGCAGCGGCATCCGTTACCACAAGAAGGAGGCCCGGGCTGTGATAAGTGATCCCTTTGAGAATTCGCCCAGCCAGCGTGCCGGATTGAAGGCCGGTGATGTGATTATGCGCATTGACGGCAAGGATGTGAAGGGCCTGGGAACTCCCAAGGTGAGCAATATGCTCAGGGGTGAGGCCGGCACGACCTTTGAGCTGGTAGTGCGCCGCGGCAATGAGGAGAAGACGATACATATAACCCGCCAGACCATCCAGATGCCCCAGATACCCTATTATGGTATATTGGAGGACGGCATAGGCTATATCTTCCTGGCGGATTTTACGGAAGGGGCCTTTAAGAAGGTTCAGCAGGCCTATACGGAACTGCGGCAGCAGGGCATCGGAAAGCTGGTCCTGGACCTGCGCGGCAATCCCGGCGGTTCAGTCAACGAGGCGGTGGACATTGTCAACCTGTTTGTCCCCAAGGGGCGTAAGGTGGTTTATACCAGGGGTAAGATGAAGCATACCGAGCATGAATACAATACGGCTTATGAGCCCGTAGATACGGTGATGCCCATTGTGGTACTGGTGGACGGCGGCTCAGCCTCGGCCAGCGAGATTGTGGCCGGCAGCCTGCAGGATATGGACCGTGCTGTGGTAATGGGTATCCGTACCTATGGTAAGGGACTGGTGCAGATGGTGCGTGATGTGTCCTATGACGGACACCTGAAGATTACCACCGGCCGTTACTACATCCCCTCAGGCCGTTGTATCCAGGCGTATGACTACCGTCATCTGAATGCCGACGGCTCGGCCGGAACCGTTCCTGACAGCCTGACCAGGGTGTTCCATACGGCAGGCGGCCGTGAGGTACGTGACGGCGGCGGCATCAAGCCGGACATTGAGGTAAGGCCGGATAGCCTGCCTACGCTGATATATGACCTGGTGGCCAGCGACGAGTTCTTTGACTGGGCAACGGATTATTGCGGCAGGCACGGGCAGATAGCTCCGGCCGGGGAAATCAGGCTTACGGACGAGGAGTACAGCCAGTTTGTACAGTATATCACAGAATCAGGCTTTACCTATAATCGCCGTACCGAGGAGGTGCTGAAGCTGTTGCGTGATGTGGCCCGTCGTGAGGGCTATCTGGAGCAGTCGGAGCAGGAGTTCGAGGCGCTGAAGGCTAAGCTCTCACCCAATCTGGCAACGGACCTGATGCGGTTCCGCAAGCATATTGAGGAATACATTGTTGATGAACTGGCCCACCGTTACTACTACCAGTGGGGCGCAGCCAGGCAGCAGCTGACGGACGACCCCTGCATCGGACGTGTGAAGGCGCTGTTCTCGGATATGAATGAATACAATAAAATACTGGGAAAATGAGAAGAAGGGACATCCGCAGGGCCAACCATAACTTTATGCTGGGTATCATCGGAATGGCCGTTGTGGTCATGATGGTGGTGGCTGTATTCTGGTTCTGGTGCCTGAAGTGAGTGATTTTCAGGGCAATAAGTGCTAATTATAGCGGAAAAAGTATTTTTTTTCACTTTTAATTTTCCACTTTTATCTTAATTTCGTACCTTTGCGGTCGAAAAGATGAATGTGAGGGGCTTGCGGGTTCCTCACTTTTCGTTATATATGCTTTACCATAAAACAAGAAAAGGTACATGATTAACAAAGCAACAGTACAGCAGGCCGTGGAAGAATGGCTGCAGGGAAAGGACTATTTTCTGGTTGACATCAGCATCAGCCCGGATGACAGAATCGTAGTGGAGATAGACCATGCCGATGGTGTGTGGATTGAGGACTGCGCGGATCTGAGCCGTTTCATCGAGGCCCGTGTGAGCCGCGAGGAGGAGGACTATGAGCTGGAGGTGGGTAGTGCCGGACTGGGACAGCCCTTCAAGATTCTGCGCCAGTACGAGATTCACCTGGGCAAGGAAGTGGAGACGCTGGCCAAGGACGGAAAGAAATATCGTGGAACCCTCTTGTCCGTTGACCCCGAAGGCTTTGAGCTGGGTGTGATGCAGAAGGTAAAGGAGGAGGGCAAGAAGCGCCCCGTCAACAAGGAGGTCCCCGTCCGCTTTGCTTTCGGCGACGTGACCTACACCAAATATCTGATAAAAATAAAATAAAACATAAATGGCAACAACAAAGAAAACAGAATCAGTAAACCTGATTGACTCCTTCGCGGAGTTCAAAGAGACCAAGAACATTGACCGTACTACGCTGATGAGCGTACTGGAGGAGTGCTTCCGTAGCGTTATCATCAAGACATACGGCAGCGACGAGAACTATGACATCATCGTTAACCCTGACAAGGGTGACTTTGAAATCTACCGCAACCGTACCGTTGTTCCCGACGGTGAGGTAAAGGACCCCAACCTGGAGATCAGCCTTTCTGAGGCCCGCCAGATTGAGGATGACTATGAGGTAGGCGAGGAAGTGAGCCAGATGGTTAAGTTCTCCGACTTCGGCCGCCGTGCCATCCTGACTCTGCGTCAGACACTGGCCAGCCGCATCCTGGAGCTGGAGCACGATACCCTGTACAACCAGTACAAGGACCGTGTGGGCGAGATCATCAGCGCCGAGGTATATCAGACCTGGAAGCGCGAGACCCTGCTGCTGGACGATGAGGGCAACGAACTGCTGCTGCCCCGCTCTGAGCAGATTCCCAGCGATTTCTTCCGCAAGGGCGAGAATGCGCGTGCCGTTATCTCACGTGTGGAGAATCCCAACGGCACACCCCGTGTGATCCTGAGCCGTACGGATCCCATGTTCGTACAGCGTATGCTAGAGGCCGAGGTACCTGAGATTCAGGACGGACTCATTACTATCCATAAGGTAGCCCGCATCCCCGGCGAACGCGCTAAGATTGCCGTAGAGAGCTATGATGACCGTATTGATCCCGTAGGTGCCTGTGTAGGTGTGAAGGGTAGCCGTGTACACGGTATCGTCCGTGAGCTGCACGGCGAGAACATTGACGTGGTAACATGGTCTGCCAATACACAGATTCTGATTACCCGTGCCCTGGGTCCTGCTCGTGTGAACAGCGTAATCCTGAACGAGGAGGAGCACAAGGCTGAGGTTTATCTGGATCCCGATCAGGTGTCACTGGCCATTGGTAAGGGCGGTCTGAACATCAAGCTGGCCAGCATGCTTACCGGTTATACCATTGATGTGTTCCGCGAGATTGACGATGCGGACAATGATGACGTAAGCCTGGACGAGTTCACAGACGATATCGAGCCCTGGATTATCGAGGAGTTCAAGAAGATCGGCTACTCTACAGCCCGTGATGTGCTGGCTGAGAGCCGCGAGACGCTGATTCAGCGTACCGACCTCGAGGAGGAGACCATTGACGAGGTTCTGAATATCCTGGCCGCAGAGTTTGAATAAAAAGGAAACGCTAACGCTAACGAAAACCAAGACTAAAACTTACAAACTCAAAAACAGTAACGGATGAGCGTAAGATTAAACAAAGTAACAAAGGAATTCAATATAGGTCTGCAGACAGCCGTGGAGTTTCTGCAGAAGAAGGGGTTCTCTGAGGTAGAGGCCAACCCCAACTATAAGATATCGGATGAGGAATTCAGTCTTCTGCAGCAGGAATTCAGCACCGATAAGGGTCTGCGTACCGAGGCTAAGATGCTTATACAGCAACGTCAGGAGAAGACCAAGGAGAACAGAAAGCCTGCACCCGTGGAGGAATTCGTGGATGACAAGCCGAGCATCCAGGGTCCCAAGATTCTGGGCAAGATAGACCTGGAAAAGAAGCCGGCTCCTGTGGCTGAGGAAGTAAAGCCTGAGCCCAAGGAGGGTAAACCCGAACCCGAAGAGGTGGCTGCTCCAGAGCCCGAGGCAGTCAGGCCTGAGCCTGAACAGCCTGTGGCACCTGCAGCCGAGGAGAAACCTGCCGTGGAGGAGAAACCGGCAGAGGAGCCCCAGGCAAAGGAAAGCGAGCCTGCCGTGGAGGAGAAGCCCGAGGCTAAGGAAACAGAGCCCGAATCCGCTCCTACCCCTGCTCCTGCTGTTGAGCCTGAGCCCAAAGAGAAGCCCGCGGCCAAGAAGAAGGAGATAGGTATTGAGGAGAACGGCGTGTTCCGTCTCTCTCCCGCTCCTCAGCCCGGTCCCGGCCTGACTGTCAAGGGTAAGATTGACCTGGACAGCCTGAACCAGAGTACCCGTCCCAAGAAGAAGAGCAAGGAGGAGAAGCGCCGTGAGCGTGACGAGAAGCGTGCCCAGCAGCAACAGCAGCAGGCCGCCCAGGGCGAACGCAAGAAGCGTCTGCGTGTGGGCAAGGAGCGTGTGGATGTGAATGCTGTGGCCAACCAGCCCCAGAACTTCCAGAAGAACAATAACAATAATAACGGCAACCAGGGTCAGCAGAACGGCGGCGGCAAGAAGAAGAACAAGCAGAAGCAGCAGGCCTTCCTGCAGCCCGAGGTGAGCGAAGAGGAAGTAGCAAAGCAGGTACGCGAGACGCTGGCCCGCCTTACCAATAAGAACAATAAGATGGGCAAGGGTGCCAAGTACCGCCGCGAGAAGCGCGATGCCATCCGTCAGGGAATGGAGGAGCAGCTGGAGAACCAGGCAGCGGAAAGCAAGGTACTGAAGCTGACCGAGTTCGTGACAGCCAATGAGCTGGCAACCATGATGAATGTGCCCGTAACTCAGGTTATCGGAACCTGTATGCAGATCGGTATCATGGTCAGCATCAACCAGCGTATGGATGCCGAGACCATCAATCTGGTGGCCGAGGAGTTCGGCTTCACCACCGAATATGTAAGTGCCGAGGTAAGCGAGGCCGTAACGGAGGTGGAGGATGCCGAGGAGGATCTGGTGCCCCGTGCCCCCATCGTTACCGTCATGGGTCATGTTGACCACGGTAAGACCTCTCTGCTTGACTATATCCGTAAGACCAATGTGATTGCCGGTGAGGCCGGCGGTATTACCCAGCACATCGGCGCTTACAACGTGACCTTGCCTGATGGCCGTCATGTAACCTTCTTGGATACTCCCGGTCACGAGGCCTTTACCGCCATGCGTGCCCGTGGTGCCCAAGTGACGGATATCGCCATTATCATTGTGGCTGCCGATGATGACATCATGCCTCAGACCAAGGAGGCCATTGCTCATGCCACGGCTGCCAATGTACCCATTGTATTCGCCATCAACAAGATAGACAAGCCCGGTGCCAACCCCGACAAGATCAAGGAGGGACTGGCCAACATGAACTTCCTGGTAGAGGAGTGGGGCGGTAAGTACCAGAGTCAGGATATCAGCGCCAAGCAGGGAATCGGTGTGGAGGATCTGCTGGAGAAGGTGCTCCTGGAGGCCGAGATGCTTGACCTGAAGGCTAACCCCAACCGCAAGGCTACGGGCAGCATCATCGAATCCAGTCTGGACAAGGGCCGCGGCTACGTGGCTACCGTATTGCTGAGTAACGGAACCCTGCATGTGGGTGATATCGTACTGGCCGGTACCAACTACGGTCGTGTGAAGGCCATGCTGGACGAGCGTGGCCGCCGTGTGGAGAAGATAGGTCCTGCCCAGGCAGCCACTATCCTTGGTCTGAACGGCGCTCCCCAGGCCGGTGATACCTTCCATGTGATGGATACTGATCAGGAGGCTCGAGAGATTGCTACCAAGCGTGAACAGCTGGCCCGTGAGCAGGGCCTGCGTACGATGAAGCGCTTTGACCTTACCGAGCTGGGCCGTCGTATCGCCCTGGGAGACTTCAAGGAACTCAACCTTATTGTCAAGGGCGACGTGGACGGTTCTATCGAGGCTCTGAGCGATTCGCTCATCAAGCTCTCAACCGAGAAGATTCAGGTGAATGTTATCTATAAGGCTGTAGGTCAGATCAGCGAGAGCGATGTCAATATGGCCGCCGCTGCCGAGAACTGCTTCATCGTAGGTTTCCAGGTACGTCCCAGTGCCGCCGCCCGTAAGCTGGCCGAGCAGATGGGTGTGGACATCCGCCTGTACAGCGTCATCTATGATGCTATCGAGGAGGTGACCGATGCCATGGAGGGTATGCTCAGTCCTGAAATCAAGGAGGAGGTTACCGCTCAGGTTGAGGTACGCCAGGTATATCATATCAGTAAGGTGGGCGTCGTAGCCGGTGCTTACGTTATCGAGGGTAAGGTGAACCGCACCAACAAGGCCCGTGTCATCCGTGACGGAATCGTGGTTCATACAGGTGCCATCAATGCCCTGAAGCGTTTCAAGGACGATGTGAAGGAAGTAACCACCAACTTCGAGTGCGGTATCTCGCTGGTTAACTACAATGACCTGCGCGAGGGTGATATTCTGGAGACCTTCCAGGAGATTGAAATCAAGGCCAAGCTCTGATGTGGATTGAGGTTGCCTGTGCCTGTGCCCTGCTGTACGGTCTGATACGCGGGTGGATCAACGGCCTGTTCAAGGAGCTTGTCTCCGCAGGCGGCTGCCTGATAGGACTGGGCGTTGCCTACTTCTACTATAAGACCGTAGGGTGCAATCTCTATCAGTTTGTCCTCATTACCTTAGGCGCACCCCTGGCACTGGGACTGTTGGCCACGCTGCTTACCAAGGTGCTGGACAAGATTCCCGTTGCCGGGTTCCTGAACCACTTGCTGGGTGCCGTCCTGGGCCTGGTCAAGTGGGGCCTGCTGGCAGGACTGATTCTCCTGCTGATTGAGAAGCTGGAGATGTTGCGGCAGTATGTCCCCTCCCTGATGGAGAACATTGACTCCCTGAAGAACCAGGCCCTGAAGCTGATTGATTTATTGGGGATAAAATGAGAGGGTGAGAGAATGTGAGAATGAAAAAATGAAAAAATGAAAGAAAAGAACGGGTTTGTACGTGAGGTGGCGGAGAAGAAGTACCAGTACGGCTTCACCACTGATGTGCAGACCGAGGTTATAGAAAAAGGACTATCGGAGGATGTGGTGCGCCTGATCTCGCAGAAGAAGGGCGAACCCGACTGGCTTTTGGAGTTCCGTCTGAAGGCCTTCCGCTACTGGCAGACGATGGAGCCCCCTACATGGGGACACCTGAAGATGCCTGATATTGACTATCAGGATATCAGCTACTATGCCAATCCTACGGCCGGAAAGCCGGGAAAGTCCGGAACCTCTGGCGAGATAGATCCTGAGCTGATGAAGACCTTCGACAAATTGGGCATCCCCCTGGAGGAGCGTCTGGCACTGAGCGGTACGGCCGTGGATGCCGTCATGGACTCGGTAAGTGTCAAAACCACCTTCCGCGAGAAGCTGAAAGAGAAGGGCATTATCTTCTGCTCCATCAGCGAAGCTGTGAAGGAGCACCCCGAACTGGTACGCGAATACCTGGGCAGCGTGGTTCCTTACCGGGACAACTTTTTTGCCGCCCTGAATTCCGCCGTCTTCTCGGACGGAAGTTTCGTATATATCCCCAAGGGCGTTCGCTGCCCCATGGAACTGAGTACCTACTTCCGTATCAACGCCAGGGGCACTGGTCAGTTTGAGCGTACCCTTATCGTCTGTGACGATGACGCCTACGTCAGCTACCTGGAGGGCTGTACGGCTCCTATGCGCGACGAGAACCAGTTGCATGCCGCCATCGTAGAGATTGTGGTGAAGGAGAATGCCGAGGTAAAGTACAGCACCGTGCAGAACTGGTATCCCGGCGACAGCGAGGGGAAAGGCGGTGTGCTGAACCTGGTGACCAAGCGCGGCCATCTGAGGGGGCGTAACAGCCGGCTCTCCTGGACACAGGTGGAGACGGGCAGTGCCATTACCTGGAAGTACCCCAGCTGTGTCCTGAGCGGTGACGGCTCGCAGGCCGAATTCTACAGCGTGGCCGTGACCAACAACTACCAGCAGGCGGATACGGGAACCAAGATGATCCATATCGGAAAGAACACCAAGAGCACCATCATCAGCAAGGGTATCAGCGCCGGAAAGAGCCAGAATGCCTACCGCGGACTGGTAAAGGTGGCCAAGACTGCCGATAATGCCCGCAACTACAGCAGTTGTGACTCCCTGCTTCTGGGCAGCAAGTGCGGTGCCCATACTTTCCCCTATATGGATGTGCATAACGATACGGCCGTAGTGGAGCACGAGGCAACTACCAGCAAGATATCCGAGGACCAGCTCTTCTACTGCAATCAGCGCGGCATCAATACCGAGGAGGCTGTAAGCCTGATAGTAAACGGATATGCCAAGGAGGTTATCAACAAACTTCCCATGGAGTTCGCCGTAGAGGCGCAGAAATTGTTGGGCGTAAGTCTGGAGGGCAGCGTTGGGTGATAAGTGAAGAGTGAAGAATCCTGCGATTGAGCGAGAGCAATGGAAAGCGTGCTTTCCGATTGCCGAGTGTGAGCAGGATGGACGGAGTCAATTTGCTACCGCAGTGCTCGCTAACCCCTAACCCCTAAGGCTGCGATTAAGCGAGAGCAATGCCAAACATGTTTGAGCATTGCCGAACGTGAGCAGGCTCGACCGCAGGTCAACCTCCAACCTCTAACTAATTTTGAATATGCTACAGATAAATAATTTACATGCCAGGATAAATGGCAAGGAGATATTAAAGGGTATAAACCTGACCGTCAGAGACGGCGAGGTGCATGCCATCATGGGACTGAACGGTGCCGGCAAGAGCACGCTCAGCAATGTGATTGTAGGCCATCCTGCCTATGAGGTCACTCAGGGCGAGGTTATCTTTAACGGTAAGGACCTGCTGAAGATGACACCTGAGGAGCGTGCCCATGAGGGTGTGTTCCTGAGTTTCCAGCAGCCTGTTGAGATTCCCGGTGTCAGCATGGTCAACTTTATGCGTGCGGCCCTGAACGCCAAGCGTCAGTTCCAGGGGCTGGACCCCTTGAGTGCCGGTGATTTCCTGAAACTGATGCGTGAAAAGCGTAAGATTGTGGAACTGGACAGCCGGCTCACCAGCCGAAGCGTGAACGAAGGCTTCTCCGGCGGTGAGAAGAAACGTAACGAGATATTCCAGATGGCCATGCTGGAGCCCACGTTCAGTATTCTGGACGAGACGGACAGCGGCTTGGACGTAGATGCCCTGCGTATAGTGGCTGAAGGGTTCAATAAGCTGCGTACTCCTCAGACGAGCGCCCTGGTCATCACCCATTACCAGCGCTTGCTGGATTACCTGAAGCCGGATGTCATACATGTGCTCATCGGCGGAATGATTGTCAAGACAGCCGGTCCGGAACTGGCCCTGGAGATTGAGAACCGCGGTTTCGACTGGATCAAGGAAGAAGTGGGTCTGTAAGCTATGGCAGAGGATACAAGACAATATACCGACTTCTACGCTCAGGTTGAGAAGTCTGTCCGTGAACGTTCCTGCGAGGTGATGAATGCGCCCCGCAACGAAGCATTGAAGACATTCTCCGCACTGGGATTCCCCACCCGGAAGGTGGAGCGTTACAAATATACCGATGTGGCAGAGGACTTTGCCCCCGACTACGGCATAGCCCTGACTCCGCTCGAGGTAAAGGACCTTCCTTACTGTTACCGTATCGGAGGGGCGCCCATTGACGTTGCCCCCTTCTATAACAGGCTGGCCGACAGGCAGGACGCCGTAGTGGCACTGAATACTTTGCTCAGCGTGGATGCCCTGGTCATCTATGTTCCCCGTAATACCAGGGTAGAGCACCCCATTCAGATCAGCAATATCCTGAAGGGTGAGCATGACACAATGGTAAACCGCCGCATCTTCGTTATTATGGAGGAGTGTGCTGAGGCTGACATTGTCATTACAGACAAGGCAGTTGACCAGACACACTTCCTGACCAATCAGGTAGTGGAGGTCTTTGCCGGCGACGGCAGCCACCTGAATATGTACGAGGTGGAGGAGACCCATTTGCTTTGCACCCGTTACAGCAGCGTCTTCGTCCGGCAGGGCAGGGACAGCCAGGTTAGGCATACCAGCCTGACCCTCTTTAACGGACGTACCCGTAACCGCTTGGATGTCAGTTTGCAGGGCGAGGGTTCCGAGGTTATCCTCAACGGCTGTGTCATTGCCGACAAGACACAGCATGTTGACAACAATACGCTCATAGACCATCAGGTTCCCCACTGCCAGAGCAACGAGCTGTATAAATATGTGCTGGACGACAGCTCAGTAGGTGCCTTTGCAGGTCGCATCCTGGTTCGTGAAGGCGCCCAGAAGACCGTCAGCAACGAGACCAATGCCAACCTGTGCGCCACCTCCTCGGCCCGTATGTACACCCAGCCCATGCTGGAGATCTATGCCGATGATGTGAAGTGCAGTCACGGCAGTACCGTGGGGCAGATGAATGACGATGCCCTTTTCTACATGCGTCAGCGGGGTATTTCTGAACAGGAAGCCAGACTCTTGCTTAAGTCTGCCTTCATCACCGAGGTGATAGAGACAATCCCGCTGGAAGCGCTGAGAGACAGGCTGCACATGCTGGTGGACAAGCGCTTGAGAGGTGAATTAAGTAAATGTGAAGGATGCAAACTATGCAAGTAAGAGGCGATTTCCCCATCCTCACCAAGACCATCTACGGGAAGTACCCGCTGGTTTATCTGGATAATGCGGCTACTACCCAGAAACCCCGTTCCGTAGTAGAGGCCATGACGGAGGAATACTATAATGTGAATGCCAATGTACACAGGGGTGTTCACTTCTTATCGCAGCAGGCTACCGAACTGCATGAGGGCAGCCGTGAGACGGTCAGGAAGTTCCTGAATGCCCGTAGTTCTGCTGAGATTGTCTTTACCCGTGGTACAACCGAGAGTATCAACCTGGTTGCCCAGTGCTTCTCAGATGCCTTTATGCAGGAGGGTGACGAGGTGATTGTCAGCGAGATGGAGCATCACAGCAACATTGTATCCTGGCAGTTGCAACAGCAGCGCAAGGGTATCAGGCTGCGTGTGATTCCCATTACCGATGATGGTCTGCTTAGGTTAGAGGAATATGAGAGGCTCTTTAACGAACGAACCAGGATTGTCAGCGTAACACATGTCAGCAACGTACTGGGTACCATCAATCCCGTTAAGGAAATCATCCGCATAGCCCATGAACACGGTGTTCCCGTGCTGATAGACGGTGCGCAGAGCACACCCCACATGCCGGTGGATGTGCAGGAGCTGGACTGTGACTTCTTCGCCTTCAGCGGACATAAGATATACGGCCCTACAGGCATTGGCGTACTGTACGGAAAGGAGGACCTGCTGGACAAACTGCCCCCGTACATGGGAGGTGGTGAGATGATAAAGAAAGTGTCATTTGAGCGTACCACCTTCAATGAACTGCCCTTTAAGTTCGAGGCCGGCACGCCGGACTATGTGGCCACCACCGGCCTGGCAAAGGCACTGGATTACGTCAGTGCCATAGGTATGGATAAGATTGAGGCACATGAGCGTGATCTTACACAGTATGCCATGCAGCGGATGAATGAGATAGAGGGTATGCATATCTTCGGTCCCAAGGACATTCAGCAGCACGATGCCGTCATCAGCTTCCTGGTAGCTCAGGAGAGTTCCTTCATCCATCATCTGGATATGGGTACGCTGCTGGACCGCCTGGGTATAGCCGTCCGTACCGGCCATCATTGTGCTGAACCCCTGATGCACCGGTTGGGAATAGAAGGTACCTGTCGTGCCAGCTTTGCCCTGTACAATACCCGCGAGGAGGTGGATGCCCTGGTAGCAGGCATAAACAGGGTAAGGCAGATGTTTTAGCGGCCCCTCTCCCTAACCGCTAACCGCTTACTACTAACCACTGTTCAACGATGTTGGAAGCATATTATAAGGAAGGCGTGATTGAGGCCGGCTGTGATGAGGCCGGTCGCGGTTGTCTGGCAGGCCCCGTGTTTGCCGCAGCCGTGATATTGCCGTCCGACTATCAGAACGAGATGCTGAACGACTCCAAGCAGCTGACCGAGAAGAAACGCTATCAGCTGCGTGAGGTGATAGAGCGTGAGGCATTGGCATGGGCTGTGGGCATTGTTGATAATCACGAGATAGATCAGATAAATATACTCAACGCCAGCATTCTGGCTATGCACAGGGCACTGGATCAGCTGACCGTCCGTCCTGAAAACATCATTGTGGATGGTAACCGTTGGAAACCCTATCAAGAGCCTGCGGCTAACGGGAACGATAACGGGAACGGGCCTGCCATTGTGCCCGCAACGACTATCGTGAAGGGCGACGGCAAGTACCTTTCCATAGCAGCCGCCAGCATCCTGGCCAAGACCTATAGGGATGACTTCATGCTACGCATCCATGAGGAGTACCCCCAGTATCATTGGGACAAAAACAAGGGCTATCCTGCCAAGGTGCACCGCGATGCCATCCGTCAGTACGGCACCACCCCCTATCATCGTATGACCTTCAACCTGTTGGGCAATACACAGCAGTTGGAGTTTGATTTTGACTGATAACGCATCTTTCTTTTTATTCACATACATAAGTTAAAACATGAAACATTCCTTTTTCCTCTTATTCTTAAGTGCTACGCTGGTTATGATAACGGGTTGCGGTAAGCCTGACCGCAGCGAGGAGGCCACACGGCTCAAACAGGAATATCAGGACATGCTGTATAAAACCCCCGAACAGATACTGGCAAGGGTGGACAGTGCAGAACGCGCCGGTGTATTCTCCGCGCCAAAGGCCGACCTTATCCGCAGTTCCGTACATGGTACTATGGGGCACGAGCATCTGTCCGTATTCTACGCTGAGAAAATATTTAACCATCCTGAACTCAAGAGCGACCCCGTGTCCTATTATTCTGTAGCTCTTATGGTGAACGGATTCCTGTCACGAAACGGCGAGCACGGCAGGGTTCTCCGTTTATGCGATGATATCATTGCCGATGTCAAGAGTGAGCGGGAGAAGGGTGACGGAGTATCCGTTATAAGCCAGGAGGTAGCATTGCGGGTGATAAGCCGCGTGCTGATTCAGAAAGGCGCTTGCGAGTTGCATCTGGGCCATCCCGACAAGGCAGAACAGTTATATCTGGAGAGCATTGACCTGATGATGAACGGCGTAAAACATACTGACGATTACTGGGTGATAGATCCCCTGATTATGGCCGTTATTGAGACAACGGAGTTCTATCTGGAACAGAACATGCCCAAGAAAGCCCTCTCCCTGGTAGCTGTGGGCGATACCGCCCTGGCCCGTCAGGACCGCTGCACTAATGTGCCTGAACGCCCTCGCCACACCCGCCACAACAACATCACCATCGGTCAGGCCATGATCTATGCCGCCAATGGCCAGTATGAAAAGGCTGATTCTCTCTACCGGAAGCATCAGCAGGGTGAAATGCTGTCAGTATATGATATCGGCGGCGAAGCCCGCTACCTGTCCATGCTCGGTCGCTATGATGAATCTGTCCGCCTGTTCCGTCGGGCTGACTCCCTCTATCTGGCTCAGGGCAGCGATATCAATACCACTTATATCAAGAACTACATGATGAACCTGTATAAGACGCTGCAGAAGGCCGGGCGGAATGAAGAGGTAATGGCCCTGTCTGACCGCATGCGTCATCTGACCGACTCCATCCACCTGCAGGAACGCATGGCCGACGTGGAGCAGCAGATGGTCATCCGCCAGAAGGAGCAGGAAATCATCAGCCGCCGTCAGTCGGCCATCATCTACCGTGTCCTTGTTGTAGCCGCCCTCCTCATCTGTCTTCTGATTGCCTATTTCCTGTGGCGCTCCCATATATATAATAAGGTACTGCTTGCCAAGAACCGCCGCCTGCTTGCCGAGATAGAAGAGCGTGAACGACAGGAACAGCAAGCCATCGAACAGTTGCAGGCCGAACCCGAGGAAAGTCTTACTGCCGGACAGCAACTCTTCCGCCGCATCTGTACGCTGATGGCAGAGCAGCACCCCTATACCGACGAGAACCTGAACC
>JAEEGK010017100.1_pt1 | contig 15860 bp, 10 predicted proteins | sample 8958771 | NCBI WGS metagenome assembly JAEEGK01 (sample SAMN16246547, study PRJNA631951) | gut metagenome | biome: gut microbiome; feature: rumen; material: SC-attached | host: Bos | place: Iran: Karaj | collected 2018-10
CCATGATCGTGACTCATTTGCTGAGATAGGCAGGGCTTAAAAGCCTTGATTTTTCAATAAAAAACACTTGATTATATGAGGAGGATTCTAATTCCGGATATATCAGGAAGAGTTGCTTTAGTAAAACGATAAGTATTGGGAAACGGTATTATGGATTCAAACACCGAAAACAGCATTATAAAACTATGTTACGAGGGCAAAAAAGAAATATGGTTTGATGCGCTCGAAATAGATGGTGAAAAGGCATGGGTATTTGCAAATGATTTTAACGGATTATTTGAGGTTGATTTAAAAACACTTAAAACAACATATCTGGGAAGTATTCCGGGAGAACCTTTTCTAAGAGGCTCATTGTGCTACAGTATCGTAAAAGTTGAAAATGATTTGGTCTTATTACCTGCTGGTGCAAAGCGAGTAGCAATATATAATCTATTACAAAAGGCCTTTTCTTTCATTGAGATGCGAAGACAAGAGGATTCGATTTATGGCGCTGTAGCAATAGGTCGAAAAGTTTATTTTTTGGTTAGTAATGCACCTATGATAGGCTATGTTGATATGGATGATTATAGCATCCACTATTTTTGCGAAATTGAAAAGCATAAAATGGGGAGGCCTCATATAAACGGACGAATATGCTTTCGAAAAGGAATATGCGCTGTAGGAGAAACTGTCTACTGCGTTTCATGCGACGATAATGAAGTAATACAGATTAACACTAAAGACGGTCGTATCAAGTTCTTTGAATTGGATGGAGTGGAAGATGGCCTTAGGAGTATAGCGTATGACGGAAATATATTTTGGATTACGGAATGGGGCAGAGCTTCCCTTGTTCAATGGGATGAGCGTTATGGCGTGCAACAAGTGTTTAGGTGTAAAGAATATCGAAATCTTGTATATAGATCGGCAGATTTAATTTGCAATAATGATATTTGGATTTTTCCAACTGGAGGGGATTTAAACGATGATGCGCTGGTCTTCGACCCTGAACGCAAAATATGGAGAACGATACCGGAATTGCTGAAGTTTGGTAGCCGTGCAAATGTTAAAAAAAATCCTTGGAAACAGATTTTTCCCGTGTCGGTATATGTTGACGATGGAATATATACATATGCAGCTAATACAGGTGAGTTTTTATTTGTTGATTGGACAGGGCATGTAAAGAGCGGGGTGCTTATGGCAAAAATGACCATACAGGAGCTGAGGACAGCAGCAGTGAGTGAGACTGGATTGCCCGTTTTTAAAGAGGAAGAGATGGGAATTGTTGATTTTTTGAATTACTTGCTTGCATAGACTAGACAGGTATCATGAGCACAGATGTGTGAGAGGTATTCAGGATGAATATTAAAAGTGTTTTAAAAGACGAAAACAACGTGTCTCAGTATGACTGGGGGGTTACAGGACTTTGGTTCAGCAATAATTATGGCGCAATCTTAACAACATATGCTTTATGTATATATATTGAACGACTCGGATTTTCAGTGATGCTTGTGAGACCGCCGAAGGGTACTTTTTCGAAATCGTGGGAAAATGAAGCTTCCGAGGCGTTCAGATTCATATCACGTTATTTTGTGATCGGACCGACTAGCGAAAGTACTGCACAAATGCTAAAGTATAATGAATTGTGCAAAGGGTTTGTTACAGGGTCGGACTTGCTTTGGGCAAAAGATAATTTCAGTAGTTTAAACCGATTATTATATGTGTTTTCAGGATATGCTTTTTCTGATAAGCCTAAGGTGGCATACAGTACAAGTATAGGAACTCATATATCTGAAAAAGGTGATCCTATATCTTCAATGGTAAAACCCGCAGTAGGATCGTATAAAGCTATTTCTCTTCGAGAGTCAATGAGCGTAAGCTCTTTTAATGGCGCATTTGGGTGTACGGCAAAGCATACAATTGATCCTGTATTTTTATTAGATAAAGACGATTATCTTTGGCTTGCAAGATACAGATCCGAAAAAACACATAGACAGCACTATATAATGTCGTACTTGTTGCAAAATAATGAAAAACAAAGAGAGATTATTTCTCTGGCAGAAGAAAGGTTGCATTCTTTTTGTTACAGTATTACTGACCTGTTTGTTCAAAAAGACGAGGTTGTGCAGGTTGAAGATTGGCTGGCCGCTTTAGCAGAAGCAGATTATGTAATTACAGACTCTTTTCATGGGGTATGTTTTGCTCTTATTTTTGGTAAACCATTTATTGCTCTTTGGCCAAGGGGATATGAGGACAGAATAATATCGCTTCTGAGAGACGTTGGTCTTGAGGAAAGATTGATAAGAGAGGTAGATGGAGAAAGGGCAAATAGATTAATGGAAGAGCAAATTGACTGGAATAAGGTAAATGGGCGCTTAGATGAGATAATAAAAGATAGTAAATTGTATCTTGATAATGCTATTAAAGAAAGGACTTCGATAGCCAGGGATATAAAATCGGATGAGTTGTTGGTGGATCTTTGTTTGCTTGCAGGAGAGCAAGAAGACACTCAGCGTAAAATATTGGCAACCGAAAGAAATATCAAAAGAGAGTTGTCCGTATTGAAGGCTCACTACAAAACGATACAGACCAGAATATATAAGCAATGGTTTATAGATAACTGTACTGCCAAACGCGTTGCCCTAAAAGGTGCTGGGTATCATACGAAAGAAATACTTAAAATACTGCAGGGAAGGATAAGTTTTGTATGTATTCTGGATCGTGCACCCGTGCAGGAAGATCTGTTTGGAATACCTGTAGTGACTGATCCTGAGGCGGAAAGATTTAAACCGGATATTATAGTGATTTCTTCGTACAAATATCGTGCGGAAATGAAAGCAGATTTGATGAAATATTATCTTATGGCAGATATTAGGGATCCGTATGAAGAATTGGAAAGAGATGGGTATTTGTTTTTCTGTGAGTTTTATGGTACAACGACAGAAGACGATGAGTGTGGCTTGTAAGGAATAATAAAACAACTTTTTGATGGAAAATGAGGAGGTAGATCCAGAGATGCATAATTTTCCCTATGGTAGTGTAAAACAGGATAGTATTATTATCTTGTACGGCGTTGGAAATGTTGGAACAACATACATTAATGAACTGGTTAAAAATGATTATTGCAAGATTAAGTTTGCACTTGATAAAAAAATCAAAGGGGAAGTAAAGGGAATAGCTGTCCATAAACCGGATTACATAACGGAACATAATGACGGCTATGATTATTTGGTTATTGCAAATGCCAATTACCGGATAGCAAATGAAATAAAAAGTGAACTGATTAAGCTTGGCGTTGATGAGCAAAAGATAGTATGGGATTATACCTGCAGCTATGGGGCAACATATTCAGCAACGAAAGAAAGTGATACATGCGCAGCTATAAATAGCGTGATGATGCATTCTAATGGTAAGAAAATTATTTTATATGGAACGGGAAGGGGAATATTGGATTTTTTATATGTGTATTCTGATCTAGAAGTGGCATACTGTGTATTTGACGGTAACAGTGAGGAACCAAAGCATTTGCGGATTTTGGTTGAAGACAAAAAGGCATTTGATAGAATCGATAAATCAGGATACTACGTAATTGTAGCTGAGCAGATAGAAAATTTTAATGGAGATTTTTTTGAAAAACTAGGGCTGGAGTATGCTTTGAATTGGTGTTATGTTTCTGATTGGGTTAAGTCCTTAGATCTTCCGGTGAACTTCTTTGAGAAGAAACAGAATATTGTGATATGCGGAAAACAGTCTATTTCGGAAGAAGAAAGATTTTTAGACTACTATGGAGAAGGTAAAATAGCTGAAGGCTTGAAATCAAACAGAGTGGTCATAGCCGGAGCGGAAGAATTAGCATTGTTAAAACCAGAAAAGGATAGTCTTGTTTTATTGGGTGCCGTTAATGAGCAAATTGAACAATACCTTTTAGGTAAGGGGTTCGAGTACGGAAAGAATTTTGTAGAGTGGAATTCATTTGAAAACCTTCCATCAAGGCTTTTTGTTGAAATGTCACGTGCATTGCCTGCTGATGTAGAACGATGCACAAAAATGGATACATATGCTGAGTATGCGGGACGTTATGATATATTTTGCGAAGTCCTTTGTTGCCCTGCTCATTTAAAAACCTATGATATAGGTCGAATTGATATTCAATCGCCCAAAATCGTTTGGAATTCCAATATAGCAAAAGTGTCTCGTTTATGTACTGTGAACAGGACATATGAATGCTGTACGGATATTTGCCCATTTATTGTCAAGCATAAGAACGCAATAAATGTTCGAAAATGCGGAAGGGACAGAATAGTATGTGAGTCTGATTATTATGCTGAAATTCCAAAGAATCCAAAGAATGTGAGCATTAATATTGATTATTCTTGCAACTTAAACTGCAGATTCTGCCGACCGACAAAATGGTGTGCTGTGGGCAAGGAACGGGATAAAATGTATACGATTGCAGAACAGTTGGAACAGGAAGTTTTGCCTGATGTAGATATTATAAACATGGCTGGTGATGGAGAAGTTTTTTTCTCGCCTGTATATCAAAAGATGCTGTATGACAGCAGGAATAAGGGGAAGGTTTTGCGTTTGGTTTCAAATGGGACTTTGCTTGACAGAGCCGATTGGAAAAAACTGGCGGCTATTTATTCGGAGCTAAAGCTTTGTGTATCGATCGGTACGTTTTCTAAGGATATATATGAGGATTATTGGAAAGGAGCATCTTGGGAGAACACCAAAAAAAACATAGAATATGCCGGTTATCTGAGGAAAAAAGGAGTGCTCAAACATATCCAGATATACTATCTGGTCACAACGGAGACATACAAGGATTTGCCTGATTTTATTGAGTGGGCGGAAGAAAACGCCATAGATATGATTTCGCTTAACCGACTGCATGTGGGGGGAGAGTTTCGTGATGAGCTGTTTGACAGACTTACACTTTTTGATTCGGCGGGAGATATGAAGCAAGAATACCGAGGTTTTTTTCAAAAAGATATTTTTAATCACCCCATTATTAATTGGGGAAATATTAAATAGTGCGAAGGATTCATGAGGCGAGCTGATGAATAACTATGTTTTTCCATATAAAAATGTCAAAAGAGACAGTAAGGTGGTCATATACGGATTAGGGACTGTCGGTAAAGCGTATATAGAACAGGTTCAACAAACCGGATATTGTAAAATAGTTGCGGTATCCGACAGAAATGATGCGGTGGATTATCAGGGATATTTATATGTTTCTCCCTGTGATTTAACAAAATGTGAGTGTGACTATGTAGTTATTGCAATAGAGTCACCAATTATTTCGGCCACCATTTATGAAATGCTTCTTGGGTATGGACTTGCGGAGGAAAAAATCGTAAGCGGATATCAAACATATAGCGAAAAAACAAGCCGGCCCGGTACGGAGAAGAAAAAAAATCGTGGCCGCGCGGTTCGGGTCGCGGTTGCTTTTCGAGGCGGTCTGGGTGATTATGTGGTTTTATTGTCGTTTGTTAGGAAATTGATTGAGATAGATCCACGCATTATAATCGATTTGTATGGAATTAAAAAATTCATCGACGCGGTATTCGAGGGGGAGAACTATGTTCATTTTGTGTATGATGATGAGAACATTCAATTTCGATTGAACGAGATACTTATACAGAATGATGTGCTTATACAGCTGGTTCAGTTTCCGCAGATATTCTTTACGGACAGGGAACGTGTCAAATCATTATCGCCTAAGTTGTATGATCATCTGACAGCATCATATAATGACAAACGCGTTGCAGATCTGCAGGGGAATCCTGAAAATCATCTCTCGATTTATCATAGAGCGAGGCTATTTAGACAAAACAGATATAGTTTTTTGGGACAGGGATCAATATGGGGGTTGAGTTCCGAAGATTCAAAGTTGAATCTGACGGATGAGTTTGCAGGTGAGTATCGGGAGTTGGGATTAAAGGACAAATACATTACATTCAATTACGGAGCATCAATATCAGCCGGAGGACTGCAGACTAAAGTATGGTCAAGAGATTATTATGAAGCCTGGATCAAGATGATGAAAAGAGAATACCCGTATATACAGATAGTTCAACTGGGAGATCGTAATACACATGCTTTTAAAGATGCAGATAAAAACCTTATTGATGTTGACTTGAGGATTATAAAGCATGTGCTTGCAAATTCTATATTGCATGTTGATGGTGAAGGGGGGTTAGTGCATCTTGCCACTCAGTTGGGAACAAAGTGTGTTGTTCTTTTTGGACCGACACCGGTGTGGTATTATGGTTATTCACAAAATATAAACATAGTTTCTTCGGTTTGTTCGGATTGTTGTCATGTATTTCCAGAATGGTATACGACTTGTATTCTGGGTGATAAAGAACCCCGTTGCATGTGTTCCATTACACCTGAGACTGTGATGAAATGTGTGGAAGAGTATTTGCATAGTAAGGGGATTGAAAAATTGTAAACGATTGATTTGTTCAAGTGCAATGGGGCTCAAATGGGCAGAGGATTGTTTGACTCCGCAAGGCAGTATATACTGATTCGTTCAAGGATGTAAAAGTCGGTGTGACGGACTATGTGGTAGCTATCTAAACAGAGATTTCGAGATTTACTGATTAAAAAACGAGTAAAATGGACTCATACAAATACCTATTTCCTTATGAAAAAATAGAACCTGGGGCAAGGGTTCTCATATATGGAGCAGGGGTGATGGGGCAGGATTATTTACGGCAGATGTTGATAACATCATATTGCGAAGTTGTCGGCATGGTTGACAAAAATTACAGGCAGTACGTTTCCGTGAGGATCCCGGTTTATTCACCGGATGCTATTCCTACGTTAAAGTTTGACTATGTGGTCATCGCATTGCAGAAGTCAGACTGGCTGAATGAGGTCCTGCTGGTCCTGAAGAACGCTGAGGTTCCTGAAGATAAGATTGTGTATACATTTCTGCGCGACACGGATGATATTGTTCTTCTGGAAGAAGACAGCAGGGATGAGGCATTAAAATACGCTTTTGAACGAGCGCCTGTTTCCGTTGCGTTTTCTGTTACCGGTGGCATCGGTGATATGGTAATGCAAAAATGTTTCATCACGGCGCTGGTCTCTTTGCTCGGGAATTGCAGTGTTGACATTTTCAATGTCGATACGCAAGAGATGCTGGTCTTTCTGTATCAGAACGCCCCGTTTATTAATTGTATCTTGCCAAACCTCGGCATCAGATACGATTCAAATTGTAAAAAGTATTCACTTTCGATTTTTATAGAAGGTGGCGCCTTTATTCGGGTGGATCATGTGGATCAAAATGCGTTTAAAGATGACCCTAAGACGGTGGAACGAATAGGCAGAATAGTCAAATACTGCGAGCATGAATGCGCAAGTATGAGCATCCCGGTACATACTTTTTTGACAAGGAGAATGTATTTAAAGAAAGACTGCTACAGTTGGTTTGATTGCGGAGGCGCTCTCACGGTAAACAGGAAGGTGACTATACCCCTTACTGATTCGGGAATGGAATGGTATAAGAATACCGGACTGCACGGAAAAAAGTATATTACAATGGATTGTGGAAATGGCAAATGTTCAGACGAGAGACTGGTATCAAAGAGCTGGCCTTTGGAGTATTTTGAAAAATTAACTGGGATGATACATTCTGATATCCCAGGCATGATCGTTGTACAAGTCGGGGCTTTGGGAGTTAAAAAGATAGAAGGCGCTGACCAAAGGATTATAGGAGAGAAGTTTGAAAATCTCGCGATCGTCCTTAAGAACAGTCGCCTGCATATAGATATTGACGGTGGACTTGTACATATCGCAAGTCAACTTGGAACAAAGTGTGCTGTTATGTTTGGACCGACTCCGATGCGTTTTTACGGATATGAGAACAATATAAACATTTCTGCTGGAAAGTGTGAATGTTGCTTCGGCTTATATAAAAATATGTACGAATGTGCAAAAGGCATGAATAAACCTGAATGTATGTACGACATAAAGCCTGAAATGGTTATGGATAAGATCAGAGATGTTTTACAGCAATAAGGGGGCGTAATGGATAAAAGAGTTTTGGTTGTGGGAGATGCGATGCTTGATTCTTATCGGTTTGGTGAGGTTAACCGTATTTCACCCGAGGCCCCAGTTCCTGTTTTTTTGGAAAAAGGGCGGAAAAAACATGTAGCAGGAGGAGCGGCCAATGTTGCTGTGAACATCTCCGCGATTGGTGTTCCGACGGATCTGTTCGCCATGGTGGGAGAAGACGAATACGGCCATGAACTAAAGAAAAGGCTGACCGAGTGGAAAGTCAATACGGAACTTGTCCTGAAGGACAGTGGTTATATTACAACTTCCAAGCTTCGCTACATAGGTCCGGGAAATCAGCAGATACTGCGTGTCGACAGTGAGGATACACATCCTGTTGAGATGGAACGGCTGGAAGGATTGTTTGAGGAACTGGAGAAGAGTATATCAAAGTACAGTGTGATAGTTCTTTCCGATTACCTGAAAGGATTTCTGACAGAGCAGACAACGAAGAGACTGATAGGGATTGCGAATGACGCTGGAATTCCGGTGCTTGTTGATGTAAAAGATAAAAATGCAGATAAATATAGGGGCGCAACGCTGTTAAAGCCTAACAGAAAAGAACTCGCAGAGCTGAGTGGAAGATGCGTGGACAATTTTGAGGCAGCGATTGATGCAGCAAAGGAACTGTGCGTTAAAGCCTCCTGCAGATATGTTTTGGCTACCCTCGGTGCGGATGGAATGATACTCGTGAACGCGGAGGGTCTGGTACGTTCGGTAAAGAGTATGGCACGGGAGGTCTTTGATGTTACCGGAGCAGGGGATACGTCAATCGCGTATCTCGCCGCCGAGATAGCAGACGGAGCATCGTTTGAAGAAGCGATGGTAGTTTCGAATTATGCTGCAGGAGTCCAGGTTTCAAAAGCCGGTACAAGCGTCGTTTTTCCGGACGAGGTCTTTGCCGCCATGATGGATGAAGGGCAGAACGCTGCAGGAAAAGAGCTAAATCTCTATTTCACAGGTGGGCTTGCTCCTCTTGAACGCGCAAGATTGTGCGGAAAGAAGATTGTTTTTACGAATGGGTGTTTTGATATATTGCACGCCGGACATATATCATATCTGAAAATGGCGAAGCAGCTGGGAGACGTGCTTGTTGTCGGTGTAAACAGCGATGCGTCCGTCCGCAGACTGAAAGGGGAAACACGACCGATCAATTGTGTGGAAGATCGTATGTTGCTTCTATCTTCGCTTAGTTTTGTGGATTATGTCGTGATGTTTGAAGAGGATACACCGGCAAAGCTGGTACATGCTGTGCATCCCGATGTGCTCGTCAAGGGCGGAGATTATAATACGAAGAATATAGTCGGGGCGGACGAGGTCTTGTCCTATGGCGGTATCGTTAGAGTCCTTCCCTTTGTCGAAGGAAAATCAACGACCAGAATGATAGAAAAGATGAAAAAAGGATGAGATTATGGGAATCGTTGAAGAACGAATTAGAGAGAGTATATCAGTAAAAGAGAGGATTCTTAAGGATGAGAGCCTGCTTAGGCTGATTGTGAAAGCGGGAAATGCCGTAAAAAAGGCATTTGAATGCGGAGGAAAGGTGTTTCTCTGTGGGAATGGCGGCTCCGCATCTGATTCAATACATATCGCGGCAGAATTATCAGGACGGTTTCAGAAAGAACGTCAGTCACTTCCGGCATTATCTTTAAATGCAGATGTGGCGGCTCTAACGGCTATCTCCAACGACTACAATTTTGAGGAAGTTTATGCCAGGATTCTAAGTGGTATAGCAAGTCCCAAAGACGTTGTAATTGGGATTAGCACCAGCGGTAATTCAGAGAACGTGTATAAGGCGATGGTCGAGGCTAAGAAACATGGAAGCCTGACAGTAGGGTTTCTTGGAAAAAACGGCGGCAAGATTGCAAATGATGTGGATATAGCCATAGTTGTACCATGTGATAATACTGCACGGATCCAGGAGGCGCATATCATGATAGGTCATATCATATGTGAGATAGCAGAGGAGGATTATGAGTGATGTTAATAAAGCAGTATTTCTTGACAGAGATGGCACGATAAATATTGACAAGGGTTATCTATACACGAAGGAGGATTTTGAATACCTCCCGAGAGCTGTAGAGGGATTGAGGCGGCTGAGCGAGGCTGGTTATCTTCTCGTAGTTATTACCAATCAATCAGGAATAGCGCGTGGATTGTATACGGAGGAGGACTATCTGAAGCTTGATACATGGATGAAGACGGATCTTTTGTCCAAAGGTGTCTCGATTGCGGCAAGTTACTATTGCCCGCATTTGCCTCAAGCAAAGATAAAACAGTATAAAATTGTTTGCCGCTGCAGGAAACCGAGTACAGAATTGTTTTGGAGGGCACAACAGGATCTTAACATAGATATGGATCACAGTTTTGCTGTGGGGGATCGGCTGCGAGATTTGTCAATATGTAATGAATCTGGCATAAAGGGAATTCTGCTTTCGGATGTATTGTACGTTCATAAAGGGATAACGGTATGTGGTTCATGGAAGGAAATTGCGGACCATATACTGGGAGCATAAAGGAAATTGATTGTGTTATGCTACGTATATTTGAATGAGAAAAGGGGATTGTTGATCCAAACGCATCTTTATTCTACCCAGTCTTCAAGTTGCAGACCCGGTATGCGGGCAAATTCACTGGTGTTATGAGTGACTACTGTGTAATTTTTTGACAGCCCCTGGGCGGCGATATCATTGGGATGGATTGTAGGGTACAAAGCTTTTTAAGTGAGTTTTGAGAAAGCTGTTACAAGTTATATGAGCGATACTGTTAAAATATCAAAAAAATACGCAATCTATGGCCTTGGTGCCGAGACCGAACGCTTTCTTAAAGAAAACTCAGAAGAACAACGGCCGTTATGTCTGCTTGACGGGTTTCGCGAAAGCGGAGAAATGTACGGTCTTCCCATCTGGCCTTTGAAAGAAGTGAAGGACGCAGGAGTGGATCTGATCCTTGTGATTGCCCGCCCCGGGTCTTGTAAGGCGATTGCCAAAAGGATTGGGGCTTTTTGTCGTGAAAATGGGATTGCACTTGTTGATGTCCGCGGAAACGATCTTCTTCGTAAAACCGAGGTGTCTTTCAGATTTAGCAGCATGAAAAAGCAAGGACGCTCCGACCTCGAAACAGCCATTTCGGCAGCGGAGGTTGTGAGTTTTGACCTGTTTGATACGCTGATCACGAGAAAAAACGTGTCATGGCCGGACGTATTCGAAATGATGTTAAACGACGCGATGGTCAGGGCGCTTAACATTAAAGATTTTGTGACTCTTCGCGTGCAGGTTGAAAAGGAGATCTCAAAAAAATCATCCCCGACATTGGAAAAGATCTATGAAGAAGTACTTGCGAGAGCAGGCGTAAAGTCAGAAGAAAGACCTGTTCTTGCCGGAAAGCTCGCCAAGCTTGAATTTGAAACGGAACTTCCGCTTCTCACAAAGCGCGATGCAATGTGTTCTCTTTTGAAAAGTGCACATGAAGCTGGGAAAAAGACTGTGCTTTCGACGGATACCTATTATACGAAAGAGCAGATTGAAGTGCTGCTAAAGACGACTGGGATCACTGATATTGATGAGCTTTTCGTTTCGTGCGAATATGGTGTGTTTAAGTCGCAGGGGCTTTTCGCACATGTTTTGGAAAAATATGCGGGGGAAAAGATCCTTCATGTGGGAAATGATGACTTCTCTGACGGTGAAAGCGCCGGAAGGTACGGGATCGATCACTTTGTGATCTATGGAGCGTGGGAACTTCGCGAAACGCTGGGAAATCTCGGACTTGACGTGGAATGCCCCGGGATTGGCGAAAATGTTAAGATTGGATTGTTGACTGCAAGGCTGTTTAACGATCCGTTCTGCTTTGAGAATAAAGACGGACGTCTGACGATAGAAAAAAATGAGGACATTGGCTACGTCTTCATGGGACCGCTGATTGTTGATTTTGTTCTTTGGCTTAAAAAGGAGATTGAAAAGTGCGGGATAAGTGAAATGCTTTTTGGTGCAAGAGACGGTTTTTTGATCCAAAAGGTTTTTGATCTTTTGAATGTTGAGTGCGAAAACGCTTACTTTTTAACATCCAGGACGGCGGCAATACGTGCGGGAATAGAGAGCGAGGGCGATCTTTCCTATGTGCGCAACATGAAATTCTCGGGAAGCGAGAGTGAAGCGATAAAAGCAAGGTTCGATACCTCTTCTGAAAGCGAAGCATTGGCTCTTGCCAAAGAGCGAAAAGAAAACTATATAAAATATGTCCGAACACTTGGTTTGAGAGCAGGAAAGACAGCTTTTTTTGATCTTGTGGCAAAAGGCACGACGCAGCTTTTTCTGCAAAAAATACTGGGTGTGAAACTGCAGGGGCTATATTTCATGCAGCTTGAGCCTGAGGCAATGAAAGAATACGATCTTAAGATAGACTCGTTTTATTTTTGCTACGCAAAAGAAAACAGCGCGTTGTTTGATCTTTACTATTTACTTGAGACCGTTCTTACCGCGCCGCACCCGCAGGTTCAGGGATTTGACGGTAACGGAGAACCGGAGTTTGCCGAAGAGACAAGGACTGCTGATGAGCTTAAGTGCATTTCCGAAGTACAAGCCGGGATTCTGGAATATGCAAAGGACTATTTTTCGATCGTCGGAGACAACAACGCTGCAATTAATATCGATCTTGATGAAAAGATCCTTGGACTTATTACGAAGATATCGATTGAAAACGAAGTATTTTTAAACCTGACAGTTGAAGATCCGTTTTTTAACAGGATGACACCACTGAAGGATATTATATGCTAACTTCAGCTGTTTTGTGGCTTTATGTTATGATCTCGTTAGATACGGAGAGTAATCTGGGTGAGAAAACGACGGGTTTATAGTGAAAATTTGTCGTTTTCTTAATAAAAATGTAAAAAAACGACAGAGTAACCATTGAAATGTGTCGCTTTTGTGGTATGATGATTGCAACGGAACCTGATAAGCAATTGTAAAAAAGGAGAAGGAAAAGTGGTCAGAAACATACTGATAGGGCGCGAAAAGGAATACAAACGGTTGGATCAGTGCATGAATGAAGAGGCTCCTCAGCTGATTGTCGTTTACGGAAGGCGCAGAGTAGGAAAAACATATCTTATTAATCAATATTTTGAGGGCAGATTTGATTTTAAACTGACCGGCACTTTCAATGCAGATCAAAAGGATCACCTAAGGGATTTTTCAGATGAACTGTCAAGACAGACGGGTGAAGAAAAAACGTGTCCGAATGACTGGAAACAGGCATTTAATATGCTGCGTTCATATCTTATGGCCTTGCCAAAAGAAGAAAAGCATGTTGTGTTTTTTGACGAAATGCCTTGGCTTGATACGCCAAGATCGAATTTTTTGAAAGCATTTGAACACTTTTGGAATGATTTTGGATGCGCGTTCAATAATCTGGTTTTTATTGTATGTGGATCAGCTACATCCTGGATACAAAAAAAGATTGCGGAAAACAAGGGCGGACTGTTTCACAGGCAAACGTGCACATTGTATTTGAGGCCGTTCTCGCTTTATGAAACGGACAAGTATCTTAAGAGCAGAAATATGGAATGGGATTTTTACGATGTGGCCCAGATTTATATGATACTTGGAGGAATCCCGTTTTACCTGAGCCTACTCCGCTCCGATATGTCTCCGGGAGAAAACATTGATAATCTGTTCTTTCGAAAAAGGGCTGAACTGTGGGATGAGTTTGATCATCTGTACAATACATTGTTTTCGAATAGTAAGCAATATATACGACTTGTCGAGATCCTGGGTGAAAAAAGAGGCGGCATGACGAGAAACGAATTGTCGACAGAGCCGGATATCAATGATAACGGAAGACTTTCGGGAATGCTCTCGGATCTGGTAGCCTCTGATTTTGTGCGAATGTCGACTTGCTTTGGTAAGAAAAAGCAGGAGATCAGATATCAGCTTTCGGATTATTATACCTTGTTTTATTTTAGGTTTTTGAAGGGAAAACAAGGCGTTGACGAGCATTACTGGAGTAAAACATATGACGATCCGGCGAGACGCGCCTGGGCAGGTCTTTCGTTTGAACAATTATGCAAAGATCACGTGACTCAGATCAAGAGCAAGCTCGGTATTTTGGGAGTACTTTCCGAAGAGTCGGTATGGTCGGTAAAAAAGGATCCTGGGAAAGGAATAGAAAAAGGTGCGCAAATAGATATGATCATAGACCGCGCCGACCATGTGATCAATATCTGTGAGATCAAATATTCAACGGAAGAATACGAGATAGATGCGGATTACAGTCTTTCTTTGAAGAATAAGGTTGAAGCATTCAGAAAAGCAACAGATACGAAAAAGACGCTCAGTATTGCCATGATTACTACATATGGTGTTAAGCAGAATAAATACAGCAATCTGGTAAATAATCAGATCCTTTTGAGCGATCTGTTCAGGGAGTGTTCGGAGTGAGAACATGAAGCTCCATCAACATTTTGGAATATAAAAATGTAGTGCGCATCAACATTTTGGAAAGAAAAAAGTATGTTATATCAACATTTTGTAATCGGAGGCACGCATTTTGCGTCAATACATTAAAAAAAGCTGTCTTGAGATGCTTGAGACATTAACTGAATCACACGGAGAGATCGGCCGGCTCATTACGAAAGGTAATGCTGCTGTTGCTATGGAACTTCTCACTGACTGTCAGCAGGCGGCGATCTCCGTCGGAGGGCTGATCGATCAATATGAGAGAGAAGACACGGATGAGGTGCACCTTCTGGAGCAGTACTGCGAACTGATGTGGAACGTAGCGTCGGGATTGCAGAACGGAGAAAATGTTGACGGAACGACATTTGAAAAGAATGCGGGAGAACTGTTGCAAAAGGTTTCCTATGGCATAGAGAAGGTTTACAAGACTGTGAAAGAGGTGGTTCTCCTGCCCTACCAGGCGTCCATGTGGGATTCCCTTGAAAGTGCGTGGAAGAAGGAATGTGCTGAACCGGACACAGAAGTGTTTGTAATTCCTGTTCCTTTCTATGACAGGAACCCTGACGGCAGTCTTGGGGCGATTCATTTTGACGGAATGAACCTTCCAAAGTACGTGGAATTCACGGCTTACACCACCTATGACATCGAAAAAAGACATCCTGAGAGAATTTACATCCACAACCCCTATGATGAGATGAACCTGGTCACCAGCGTGGATCCCACCTATTATTCATCGGTCCTTAAGGATCAGACAGAGGAACTGGTCTACATCCCCTACTTTGTTCTCTATGAGGTTGACCCCAACTCACCTGTTTCGTTAAAAAATGCCGAGGATTTTGTGGCACTTCCGGCGGTTGTGAATGCTCACCGCGTCATTGTCCAGTCGGAAAACTGGCGGAAGGCGTACATTAAGATCATGACCGACTATGCGGGGGAGCAGACAAGAAGCTACTGGGAGAAGAAGATCGAGGTGGAGGTGTCTTCCAAGATCGAGCGCGTGAGACACCGGGTGAACACTGACCTGGAGCTTCCCACGGAATGGCTGAAACTTACGGAAAAGCCGGACGGAACAAGGAGAAAGATCATCCTTTACAACACGGGAGTGAGGAACATTTCTTTGTATGACGAGAAGGTGCTGGACAAGATCGAGCGTGTCTTTGAGACCTTTAAAGAACACAGGGATGAGGTGGTTCTACTGTGGCGTCCCCATCCTCTGGCAAAGCCCACATTTCAGGCTATGCGCCCGGGACTTTACGAAAGATATGAGAAGATCATAAAAAAGTACCGGGAGGAAGGCTGGGGCATATATGATGACTCTGCGGAGCTCCACAGGGCCATTGCGGTGAGCGATGCCTATTACGGCGACAA
>JAEEGK010017102.1_pt1 | contig 15860 bp, 11 predicted proteins | sample 8958771 | NCBI WGS metagenome assembly JAEEGK01 (sample SAMN16246547, study PRJNA631951) | gut metagenome | biome: gut microbiome; feature: rumen; material: SC-attached | host: Bos | place: Iran: Karaj | collected 2018-10
GATAAGACTGTGCTTACCAATACGCTTGCGATCGCTATCTCGCTTGAAATCGCTATCTATACGATGATCATGATAGCGGCGTGCTCATCAAACTAAACAGAAGAATGAAAGACAGGAACCGACGGGGACATCAACCGTCGATTCCTGTCTTTCATTCTCTTAACACGTGTAAAATAATTCTTGACGAACGCAGGATGTTTGACTACACTATAAATTGTCAGATAATACTATACGGAGAAGAAGATGACTACCGAAGAATTGGCAAAGATCATCGGTGTTTCAAGAGTTACGCTGTCAAAGGTCATAAACGGAGCGGGCGGCGTATCTCCGAAAACCGAAGCGAGAGTAAAAAAATATATAGAAGAATACAATTTTGAACCCAACTCCAGAGCGAGAAGCCTTGTCGGCAAGGAAGAGAACATAATAGGTTTTGTTTCCGCGTACTCCGAGAGATATTCCGGAGCGACCCCGAACATAGCGTCCCATTTTGCTACGGAACTTGTGAACCTTGCCGTAAACAGCGCGCAGCAGCGTGGTTACAAGACTCTGGTATGCCTGACTGACGTTGAAAAGGATGTGAATTCCATCGAGCGGCTGTTTAACGGCAAACTGATCCGCGGCGCGATACTGTTGGGCTACAATATCGGGAACCCTGACATAGAGCGCATAGGGAGCAAGGGCTATCCTCTTGTGCTTGTTAATCAGGAAAGAGATGCACGCTTCCGGAACACGGCGGTCGTAAATATGGACGATCAGATCTCGGCTTCTTTTGCGATCGAACAGCTCGTAGATCACGGCCACAGGGATATCCTCTATATCGGCTGCAACCGGCGCAGACTGCCGGCGATGAGGCGGCACGAGGGCGTTATGTCAGCCGTCGAAAAGCACAGAGGAGACATAGACCGCTTCACCGAGATCGACTGTGATTTCAGCGAAGAGAAGGCATATGCCGAGGTTATGAGGATATACGGACATAAGAACGGAAAGCATCCGACGGGCATATTCGCGGCAAATGACATCATGGCCATAGGTGCACTGAATGCCCTGAAAGAGCTGGATTATTCGATACCGGAGGAAGTATCCGTCATAGGCTTTGACGATATCCCGCTCGCAAAATACATATCCCCGGGTCTTACAACAATGCGTTGCGATTTTGAACAGATCGCTTCAACGGCCGTGAATTCCCTGATAGATATGATAGAAGGGAAAAAGACGGCAAATCACATCGAACTTCCGACCGAATACGTGGAGAGAGGCTCTCTCGGACCGGCCGGCGGGAAGAGTTAACAGCAGATGCATATTTTGGAGGAAGAATGGAGAGAGAAGAATATTTGAAAGTCTTTCGGTCGGTGTGCGGGAATCTGTATGATTTTCTTTTCAGCATCGACGAAAAGTACGTGGCAAATCTGGTCGAAAACCTCGGACGGACACCCAAAGCCGCAAGAAGCCTCGGCGCCTGGGACTGGACACACGGCATAGGACTTTACGGCCTGTGGAAGATATATGTTTTTACCGGAGACGAACAGTATCTCGACAAGATCGAAAACTGGTTTGAGGACAGGATAGCGATAGGGCTTCCGGATAAAAACGTGAACACGGTCTGCCCGCTGCTCACGATGGCGCATCTCTATGAGCGGAGGCCGAGGGACGAGTATAAAAGCATAATGGATGAATGGGCGGAATGGATCATGCATGATATGAAACGGACCGAGGAGGGTGGCATACAGCATGAGCATGCGGAGCTTAAGAACGATCAGCAGCTATGGGACGACACTCTGATCATGACGGTCCTGTTCCTCGCGAAATACGGTATGATCACGGGAAGAACGGATTATACGGAAGAAGCACGTTATCAGTTCATGCTTCATTCCAAATACCTCTGCGACCGGGTGAGCGGGCTCTGGTATCACGGCTGGAGCTTTGCGGAAAGAGGCCATTTTGCGGGAGCGCTGTGCGGGCGCGGAAACTGCTGGGTAACGGTCTTCATTCCGGACTTCATTGACATTATGGGATTAAAAGGAGCGGAGAGGCGATATGTGCTTGGTTTCCTTGAAAACCAGGTGAAAGCCCTGAAAAAGTATCAGAGCGAAGAAGGGCTCTGGCATACTTTGATAGATGATGAGACCTCTTATCTTGAGGCTTCGGCTACCGCAGGTTTCTGCTACGGCATACTTAAGGGCCTGCGGCTGGGGTATCTGGACAAGAGTTATGAGGAATGCGGGCTTAAGGCGCTTTCGGCCGTGGTTGGGAACATCGGCGAAAGCGGGGAACTTGCAAGGGTCTCATACGGGACCAATGTGGGCAGGACCTTAGACCACTATCGCGAGATACCGCTGGTAAAGATGCATTATGGGCAGTCCCTTGCGCTTCTTGCGCTGATAGAAGGGGCACAGGCATTGGGTTTTAAGATCTGATGGATCATGGGAGAAGGTGTGATCATATGGGAGAAAAGAAAAAAGGGAGTATTGGGCAGAAGTTTAAAGACGGCTGGAAGAAGGTTGTGAACAATCCGTCTTTCACGATCAAGGAGCAGTTCGGGTTCTCGGCGGGCATAATGGGAAATTCCATGGCGCAGGACGTTGAGGCATATGCGCTCACGCTTTTCCTGACGCGCTTCATGGGAATAGCCGCGGCATATGTTCTGATACTGCAGATGGTTGCAAAGATCGCGAATATCATCGTGGATCCGCTGGCCGGTGTCATACTCGACAGAAAAGGAAAGAACGGCAGAAGCCGGGCAAAGATGTTCTCACTTGTGACTCCTTTCCCGCTCGCTGTCTCGTCGATACTTTTGTTTGTCGTGCCGAAGATCGGCCTCACGGCAAGGATCGTATATGTATTCGTTTTCTATATGATCTACTGCGTGACCGACGGCTTTTACGATATGAGCCTAAATACCATATCTGCGAGAATGACGACAAACCCGAAAGACCGTAAGAATTTCTACACTGTTGCGCAGTTCGCATCCACCCTCGGCGGCATGCTTCCGAGCGGTCTGATCCCGGTCTTCGTGGCTCTGTATATGGATAAGGAAGCGTTGATTTATCTGGTGTTTGCGATATTCTTCGGCGTTGTCGGCTTTGCGCTGATGATCATACCTTATTTCACTCTGCAGGAGAAGACAGCGGCGGCTTGGAGAAAGCAGCCGAAGGTTGAGATGAACTTCAAGGCGCTGATACTCAATAAACCGATGTGGTGTCTGATCGGCTCGCAGGTGGTCGATTCCGTCAGACAGGTCTGCTATTCAGGCCTTGCATATTTCTATCTTGAGACACTTGATGCGTTCTGGATGGCTTCCGTCGCGGGTACGATCTCGGCCACCCTTTCATATCTCGGCATAGCGGCTGTTCCCTTTATAGGAAGTAAACTCTCCTCGCGTGACATCATAATGTACGGCTACTTCTACACCGGCATATTGTACATTATCTTTCTGCTTGTCGGCTACAGATCGCTGGTCGTCGTTGCACTCATCATCGGCTTTGCGGGACTTCCGAACGGCGCGATGAGTTCATGCAGAAATATACTTATGGCGGATTCCACAGACTATATGGAATATATGACGTGGAAAAAATATGGCGAGCCCGTGCGTTCGGAGGCCATGGTCTTCGCCCTTCGTTCAACGGCTGCAAGGATCAGCGGTCTGTGGAAGAGCCTTCTCTTCCCGGCGGGCCTTGTGATCATAGGCTATGTCAGTGCAAAATCCTTCGGCTCCACGACGATATCCGTTGTCCAGTCCGCAAAGACGCTGAACGGCATATTCTATCTTATAACTCTTTCCGGGATCGCGGGAAATATCATACCCGGTATCATAATGTCATTTGACAATTATACGGGTAAGCGGAAAGAAAAGATACTTGAGGAACTTTACGAAATGAGGGCAAAACGTCAGGCTGAATGGGACGCTAAAGTAAAGGAAGGGGGTGCCGTACAATGAAGATATCTAGACATAAAGGGTTAAAACTCATACTGCTTGCGGCACTCACGGTATTTACGGCCTGCTTCGGCGGCTGCGGAAAAGAGAACAAATATGTCTATATAGGCGTGGATATGTCGACTCCGGGAATGAGCCTCTACCTCACCTATACGGCAAACGGCTTTAAGAAAGTTTCGAACTACGTATTTTTCCCTGAGTCAGCGGAGGAATCCATCGGGAAGATCCGCATGGCGAAACAGGGCATAGATATTACATATCTGCCGGTCGAATATATAGGCCTCATCAAGCCGGAAGACGACTTAAAGGTCATTATGGCCGACTGCTTCGGAGAGGACGGCGAACTTCTCGGCGTATGGGTCGCGAAAAACTCATGGCTTCAAAATGCGCCCAACTATTCGAGGAAGTTCATCGAAGGCCTGTATATGAGCATGGACTATCGTGCTGAGCATATGAACACCACATATGCGGATGCGAAAACGGCGATGAAGAACGTCCGTGACTTCGACTGGGACATATACAAAGAGACGATGGAGTACTGCGCGGCCTATTCGATAGCGAATAAGGAAGAACTTAAGGACGTACGCTTCAAAGTATGTGGCGTGCAAAGGATGCTTGAAATGTTCGAGGGATTCGAGACGGGGCAGGGCGAAGGATACGAACTCTGCCGCCGGGCATATGACAGGTACAAAGCCTCCGACAGCAAGAGTTTTGAGGAACTGTTCGACTTCACTCTCGGAGTTGAAGCGATGAAGACGGTCATATCTGAAAAATAAAGGGAGGAACGAATGAAACGCACGATCTTTCTGCAGGATGAAGATGCCATATGGCTCAAGGGCAACCTCCACAGTCATACGGTGAATTCCGACGGCGAGCTTACACCGGAGGAAATGAAAGAAGCATACAAACACCACGGCTATGACTTCCTTGCCATTACGGATCACGATTTTTATTCCGACACGAGAAACATGACGGATAAGGACTTTACGATGATCCAGGGCTTTGAACTGTGGTCCAACGCAACAAACGACAAGGACATACATGTGCATTATCTGTGGGAGGACTCGCTTGAGCCCGTTAAGCCCAACACCCACATACACCTGCCCGAAAGAACGGGAAAGGCGGCGACAAAGTTCGCATATGAGATGAGGGAGAAGGGCTGCTTTGTGCAGCTCAATCATCCGCACTGGTCGATGCTCGCAAGCACGGAGGTCGAGGATGAGAACCCCTACCATGCGGTCGAGATCATGAACTATGGCACGGAATGGCTTGAAAACACGGGAGACGGAAGCGTTTTCTGGTCTGAGATGCTCTATCGCGGAGTGAAACTCTGGGGCACGGGTTCCGATGACAACCACAACAATTACCCCATAGACGATCAGTACAGCGATTCGTTCGGAGGCTTTACCGTCGTGAAAGCGAGAGACCGCTCTTCGAAAGCGATAATGGAAGCGCTGTTCACCGGTAGCTTTTACACATCCACGGGGCCGTCCATATATGACTTTTATGTTGAAGACGATGAGATACACGTTGTCTGCTCGCCCTGCGAAAGAATATTCATAAGCGGCCATACAAGGCCGTATCAGAGAAAACTCGGCCGTCATGTGACGGAGTTCGTTACAAAGCTCAAGGGAACGGAAAAACTTGTAAGAGCCGAGTGCATGGACGCGGCGGGGCGTTCCGCATATACAAATCCGATATTTCTGGATCGATAAGGAGAAGGGAAATGAACATAAAATGTCTTAAGGAATTCAGCTTCGGAATGAAGCTTGCGCAGATGAGGTCCGTACCCGTTGCGATGGGAAAGGATATGCCCGAGGGTGTGCTGTTCGTGTATTCGACTCAGGAAAACCTGGACCCCTGGCACGAGCTTTTCAATTATCCGAAGGATACGCTTAAAATGTCTCTTTACACTATGGACGGCGTGCCGGTATGGACGAGGGATCTCGGAAACGGAGTTATCCCCGGTGTATGGTATGCGCCCTTTATCTCCTTCGATCTCGACGGTGACGGAGTGGACGAGATATGGTTTTTGAACAACTTAAACCCGAATATACCTTTTTCGCTGAACGCAAGGGTGCTCGAAAGGATAGATCCCATAAGCGGAAAGACGACGGGACAGTGGAAGTGGCCGGACAACACCGTGGATGACACGATGTCGCATTCATACCGCTTCTACATAACAGGCGGCTATGTTCACGGCAACCCCGTGCTTGTCACCGCGCAGGGAACCTACCGCGATATGTATATCCAGGGCTACAATGCGGATATGTCAAAGCGCTGGGACATAAAGATACCCTATGGCGACGGTGGTGCTAGAGCCAGCCACCTCTGCCCGATCCTCGATTTCGACGATGACGGCGTGGACGAGATGTTCTGGGGAGAGCGTCTCATAAGCCTGGACGACGGACACGAGCTCTTCTGCGGCGACAAGGGCAAGTACTTCGGACATTCCGACATAGTGCTTCCGTTTGTCGATAAGGACACCGGAAAGAAATATATTTTCACCTGCCGCGAGGATGACGAAAGACCCGGAGTGCCGAGAGTCGTCACCTACAACGAAAAGGGTGAACGTGAGTGGATCGCCGTGCCGGATATCGGACATATGCATAACGGCTGGATCGCAAATATCGGGCCGGATTTAAGGAAAGTAGCGATGGCCATGAGGATAACCAGAAAGGTCATCGATAATGCGATAGTGGATACTAAACCCGAGGACTTCTACTTTGACGCTGTCACAGGGGAAGAACTGCCGGATCCCATCCCGTTTACGGGACACGAGGCGCTTCCGATCGACCTGAACGGTGACGGTGAGCACGAATTCTACTGTACCGACGGGGATAAACGAGGCTGTGTGCTTGACGCCCGCGGCAATATGCTCGGGTTTATCGGCGGGGAGACCGTAAGAAGCGGCAAAGTTTTACAGCGCCCCGGCGAGACGATCATGGTATACTACAGGGAAGAAGGCAAGGTTCGCATATGGGGCGATGCGGATGCGGAGGAAAACGAGTTCACCAAAAAGCGCTTCAGTCATCCATATCATTTCAGGATGCAGCACTTTATGGGAACGGGATACAATCATCACCATGCGCATGTTTCCTGCGGTATGTAACGGGAGGTAGGAATGAAGGACAGGAGCGCGGCTTATAAGTATGAAAGCGTAAACGGTGAAAAGGCTTCCAATCTGCTGGAATATCTGGCACAGGGCGGAAGAAGCGAAGACATCATAAAAAAGTTAGCAAAACCGTTGCTTAAATATGTGACGGACAGAAAGGACTGTGCGGATTTCAGGGCAGCATATCTCATAAGGATATTACTGTCATTTGAAGACTACCTGCCCACAAGTCTTGTAAAGCGTATCAGGGATGACCTGCTTGCGTTCCCTTATCTTGACTGCGGCGGTCACAGTATGTGCACATGGACGGAGAATCACAGGCTGTATGCTGCGGGGACGGAGTATCTTCTCGCGAGGAGATATCCGGATGCATTTTTCGGAGACGGAAGGGATGCAAAATTCCATAGGGATCACGGCGAAAAGGAGATCAGTTCCGGACTGTCCGAGATGCTGAAATACGGCTTTGCCGAGTGGGGCAGCAACAATTATTATTCGGAAACAATGGCGGGACTGGCGAATATCGTGCAGTTCGCCGGGAAAGCGGCACTCAGGGATAAGGCAAAAAAGTGCCTCAGGATGATGGTATATGACGTTCTGTCGCAGGCTTCGTCGGTCGGCGGCGTGATATACAACCCGGCGTGCTCACGCGCATATGCCGACAACAAGGCAACCTCGGATCAGGGCAACTATCTCGAACCTCAGATCCGCGCGATGATGGGAGAAAAGGTCACAAGATTTAAGGAGAAGGAAGGCTGTATGATACTTCTTCTTGAAGCAACGGACTGGGACGGTGAGTCGTTTTTCGAAGTGCCCGAAGCATGGAAGGCGCTTCCCGCGACGGACGGGCGTGAGATATGCCTGGTTCAGGGCGTAAACATAAACGATTATAAGAAGGAAGGACTTAAGGAGTACAGTCCGGAAAACGTGAGGAGCGCATTCAAGGCAGGCGCCATATCCGACTACCGCGTGATCTGCAACAGTATGCGGTATCTGAACGAGTCCGGACTTATCGACAACGATATGCTTGCACCCTTAAAGCCCTATGCAAAACCGATCCTATACAAAACGGGGCTTCTGAAACTCCTGAAATGGTTTGTGCCCACAGGGTTTGACGGAGCTGCGATGGAAGAGGGGCGCGTGTATACATATGCCTGCTCGGATTATTCTGTCTCCGCGGCCTTTGATTACAGGGTTGGGAAGGTGCTGTTCCAGCAAAATCCTCTGGCGGTGAACATCGGATATAAGGTCAGTCTTTTTGTTACGAATCCGTTTTCGGGACCGGAAGGCCGCGGTTCGCCGGGCTACTGGATCGGCAGCGGAACGGCACCGAGGACCGTGGCATACAAAGACTTTGCCGCTGCTGTGTTTGACCTGAAGCATGCAAAGAAGGACTTTAAGTACACCCATCTTTTCTTCCCTACCGGATTGTTTGATGAGGTCGATATAAGTGAACTTGAAAAAGGCTTTTTGTTTGGAAGGCTCGGAAGAGTGAACGTATGCGTGCGCACCAATCCCGGAGCGGCTTTCGTTCCGATCGCCGAAAGCCTCAAAAATGATAAGGCCTTGCTTCAGGACGGAAAGATACCCGCAGGGTATTACACAAAGGAATACGATCTTGTAAACCGCGCGGAGGGTATGCATTTCTATGCGTTCGAAACGGATGTGAGCCTGCCGTTTGACAAGTTCAAGGCGCATGCAATGGGGCGTGTGTTCGGATTTTCGCCTGAAACAGGCGCTCTTTACAGCGACCAGTACGAATGCAAATTCTCTTATGAAGGAAGCTTTTCTGTGGGAGGAAAAGAGTTTGTTCCCGAATTTAAGAGACCTTGGGAGATCGCAAAGAAAAAGGCTTGATTCTGCCCGCATCTGCGCGGGGGAAGGGAGAAGGTATGAAGAAAAAGGGTTTACTTATCACACTCGGCGTTTTGGCGTGTCTCCTTATGATCGGGGCATATGTATTCTTTATCGCCCTGCCGGTCGTACCTAAATTCGACAAGTCACTGATCAAAACGAATCCGGAATACAACGTTTTCGTTGAGGAGAGGAACGGTTACAAGACGCTTGTAAAAAAGGACGAAAACGGGAATATCCTTGATGACGACTTTAAGATCATCGCTTTCACGGACACGCATCTGGATCAGAGGCAGAAAAACAGCAATTACACGATGGAGTACATCGTGCGGAACATAGTGAACGAAAAGCCGGATCTTGTCATATTTGTCGGAGACACTATAACGGGCGGCATGAACAAAAGAAGGACGAAGGCCTTCGGAAAGACGCTTGAAAAGCTAGGCGTCTACTGGGACTGTGTTCTCGGAAATCACGAGGGCGACAACAACTATTGCATATCCAGGGAAAAGATGGTCAGCTACTTTGATTCCCTCGACCACTGCCTTATAGAATCCGATGTGAAATATACAAGCGACGGAGAAAGGGTATGGGGAAACGGAAACCATGCGATCAATCTTGCCGATTCCTCGGGTGTCATAAGGACGCTGTACTTTATCGACGGCGGACTTGATATGTCCGATGAGGATATGGAAAAGTACAAGGACGAGTACACGGCGAACGGATATGCCACCTATGACTATGTCAAGACGAGCCAGATAAAATGGTATGAGGAAACTGTTGAGGACATAAGGATAAAAAACGGCGCGGAAAAGCCGATAGTGTCGGTGCTCTTTGATCATATCCCCGTTCCCGAATACAAGATCGCATATGAGGAACTGACCGGTGAGACCGAGGTTACGCAGAATGTCCCCGAATACAATGTGAAGAACGAAAACGGAAACTATATGATAATGGGCCGGAGGAGAGAAGCAATCTGCTGTCCCGGACATAACAGCGGACTTTTCGATGCTGTGCTGAGAGCCGGCTCCACGGATCTCATGGTCTGCGGACACGACCACGTGAACGATTTTGTCTTAAGTTACAAGGGCATAGTGCTTTCATACAACGTGCCGTCGGGGTATTCAAGCTACAATGTGTACAGTAAAGGCCTTTCGGACAAGATGATCAAAGGCTTCACAAGGTGCACATTTAAGACGGACGGAACATACAGACTCGAACAGATACATAACGCCGACCTCTATCCCGAGGCTCAGGATGAGATAAAGAAACTGTATAAGAAATGAATTGACAGAGCCCCGCTGACCGCTCTATAATCAACTTAATTGGTTGGTTTGCGTATTTTTCAGGGGTTATGGTCATGTTGGCAACGGGAATCATCGTAAGGGATGATAAATTGGGAGAAGAACAGGTTCGGAAAAATATGTCCGGGTGAGATTTTTATGCACACAGAATGCGGTAATACGCGCAGGCTGTGTGCTGTTTTTTATTCTTTTGAACAGTAAAGATGAATCACCCCGTGGTAAAATCGAAGATATGAAGATAATGAAATTCAAACACAATAATCTTTACTTCTATATCTCAATGATATACAATTAAACTGTATCATTGGTATATAAAGCAGGGAGGATAAATATATGGCTCAAACAAGCAAGATCAATGCAAAAGGTATAGAAATCGGCGTTCTTGGCAAAGTCTCGGATGAAACAGCCTTTATAAGTCTTACAGATATAGCAAAGTACAAAGATGCTGAGGATCCAAGGATAGTTATAACCAACTGGATGAGCACATATGCAACTATTGATTTTCTTGCAGTCTGGGAAGAAATACATAATCCCGGATTCAACCGTATGGAATACCAATCGGTTAGGTCGGAACCGGGAAGACTGATAATGACACCCAAAAAATGGATCGAATTGACCGGAGCAATCGGCATAGTATCAAAAGCAGGTCATTATGGCGGAACATATGCCCACAGTGACATAGCATTTGAGTTTGCCTCATGGGTGTCTCCGGAGTTTAAACTATATATTATAAAAGATTATCAACGCCTCAAAAAGGATGAGGCTGACAGGAAAGCTATCGGTTGGGATGAAAAAAGAGCATTAAGCAAACTTAACTATCACATACATACGGATGCAATCCAACAATATCTTATCGATGATGAACTGACGTCACAAGAGCGTAACCTTATGTTTGCATCGGAAGGAGACCTATTGAATCTTGCGTTGTTTGGAAAAAAGGCATGGGAATGGAGAAAAGTACATCCCGAAGAAAGCAAAAGAGGGGAAAACATACGTGATTATGCTTCTGCAGAGGAACTCGTTGTGCTTATTAATCTTGAAAGCCTGAATTCCGAGATGATAAAAGATGGACTGGATCAAGAGACTAGATACCGTAAACTACGTGATATTGCTAAACAGCAGATGGAGATTTTGATCAGAAATCATGCCAAAAAGGCTATAGGAAAGGTTAATCCCGGTCTTTTGAAAGGCGGTGATGTAAATGCTGATTAAAGAGTTGCGTAAAATCACAGGCCTCTCGCAATCACAATTTGCAAAAAAATTTCATATTCCGACAGGAACATTGTCTCATTGGGAACAGGGTGTAAGGACACCACCGGAATATGTTATATATATGATAACGAGGATAGTGTACCTGGAGAATCATAATTCGGAAAAATAGCCGTGATGGAACGTGTTGTGGCAACAAATTATGGTAGGGCGTGTGAGCAGTAAAGATGAATCACAAGATGATCATTTGGGAGGAGAGGAAAATGAAGTCTGCAGGGAGAAAAGTGTTGGCCGGGATATTGTTCCTTATGCTGGCAGTGGTATTGCTGCCGGTGGTTAAGGCGAAGGGGGATGATATACCGACGTATGATCTGAGGCAGGGGAATGTGAGTGTTACCGGAAGTCAACCGGTGGTAAGAGTAACATCGGGGGGAGTGGAAACGGGATATTCCATTTCAATAAACACAAATACTGATGTTACGGTCTTTTTGAAGGATGTAAATATTAAATCATCCGATACTCCGATAGATATTCAAGGTTCCGGAAATGTTACTTTACTTTTGGAAGGGGAGAATACTTTGGAAGTAACAGAAGACTATTCCGGAATTTATAAAAATAACACCGGTAGTCTGAACATAAGCACTGAAGGCAATCAAACAGCTATATTGAATGTTATAAGTAGTGCGGAGTTTGAAGCAGGGATTGGTGGTAGATACAATGAATCGGTTTCAGATATAACTTTTTCCGGCTATGCTAATGTTACTGTGAATATGAATGGAAATAATAACCGGGGAGCAGGTATCGGTGGTGGGGGTTATGGCTCCGGCTCCAATATCACCTTTTCCGATAATGCTCAAGTTACAGTGAATATGAATGGTGATGATAACTATGGAGCGGGTATCGGGGGTGGGAAAAATTGCTCTGCCTCAGATATCACTATTACTGACAATGCCTCTGTTACTGTGAATATGCTTTATGATGATAATTTCGGAGCAGGCATCGGCGGAGGAGATTGTGACTCCGGTGAAAATATTACTGTTTCAGATCAAGCACAGGTTACGGTGTATATGGTTATTGACAATAATTTCGGAGCAGGCATCGGCGGAGGAAAGGGTGGCTCGGGATCAAATCTCTCTTTTTATAATCATGCGCAGATTACTGTGAATAAAAGTGGGGCTTATAATTCTGGGGCAGGCATTGGTGGAGGAGCAAGCGACTCCGGTGAAAACATCACTGTATCAGATTATGCTAGAGTTATAGTTCATATGAATAACTATGGTAACGATGGAGCAGGTATCGGTGGCGGAGGTAGTGGCGACTGCACAAATGTTAACATCAGCGATAATGCAAGTGTTATTGTGAATATGAATAGTTATGGTAATCTCGCAGCAGGTATTGGTGGCGGAATTACAGGCGACTGCACAAATGTCACCATCAGCGATAATACAAGTGTAATTGCACTTGGAAAACTGTATGGCGCGGCTATTGGAGGCGGCGATTGGGGGGCATGCACAGGAATAAAGATATTTGACAGTGCCACAGTAAGGGTTAGGAGAGGAAAATCATATATAGGAGGTTGTAATAAAGCCGAGGTAGACATCGAGTTTACAAATCCTTCTCATCCGTTCTTTACCGGTGCAGTAATTTATTATGATAACAATGCAACCCTTGAAACAATCCTGGCCGGTACTGCGCAAACGGTTAATAAGTTGACTCTTTCATATAAAGCCAACGGTGGAACCGGTGATGATATTGAAATAACAAAGTTCTCAGGAGATGTAGTTACTTTACAGGGGAATTCATATACAAAAAACGGAAAACATTTTGCAGAGTGGAACACAGCAAGCAACGGTACAGGGACGTCATATGATCCCGGTGATCAGGTTACTCTGACAGGTGATCTCACGCTTTATGCTATATGGGAAGATCATACATATAATAAATCTATTGTTAATATCCAATATTTTAAGTCGGCGGCGGATTGTACCAATGCAGCCGTATACTATAAGAGCTGTCAGTGCGGAGCTTGCGGAACGGATAATGATACTTTTACCTTCGGTAACCCACTGGGGCATGATTATCAAGATGTTCCGAACACAGCGGTCGCTCCTACCTGTACTGCTACCGGACACGAGAATAATCAAGAATGTACCCGTTGCCATGATGTGATCCAGGGAGCAACAATAAATACGATCCCCCACACCTACGACCGTGAAGAGGTTGATGCTCAATACCTTAAAACACCTGCAAATTGCACTCATGCAGCGGTGTATTATAAGAGTTGTCAATGCGGAGCTAAAGGAACGGATAATGATACTTTCACTTCAGGCGATCCGTCGGGACAACACAACTATCAGGAAAAGGCCGGAACAGCAATTACGCCTACATGCACTTTGCCGGGTAAGGAAGCAGACCTTGAATGTACATTTTGCCATGACGTGATCCAGGGAGCGACCATAAATATGATCCCCCACACCTACGACCGTGAAGAGGTTAATGCTCAATACCTTAAATCTTCCGCTGACTGTACCCATGCAGCCGTATATCATAAGAGTTGTGAGTGTGGAGCCTGCGGAACGGATAATGATACCTTTACTGTGGGTGATCCTCTCGGACATGATTATCAGGCTGTTCCGGGCACTGCGACAACTGCTACATGCACATCAGCAGGAAAAGAAGAAGATCAGAAATGCTCACGCTGTCAGGATGTGATACAGGGAGCAACTATACAAAAGCTCCCTCATACCTATAACAGGGAAGTTGCCACGGGTGAGTATCTTAAATCTTCGGCAGGCTGTACCCACGCCGCGGAATATTATAAGAGCTGTGAATGCGGAGCCAAAGGAACCGAGATCTTCACTGTCGGCAGCCCTCTCGGACATGAATATCGTGATGTGCCGAACACATACGTCTATCCTACATGTACATCAAACGGGAAATATGCGGATCAAAGGTGTATCAGGTGTAACGATGTGATCACGGGATCTACGATAACAAAGCTTCCCCACACCTATGACCGTGAGGTCGCTGTGGGACGGTATCTTAAATCCGCCGCAGATTGCACTCATGCGGCTGAATATTACAAGAGCTGCGAATGCGGTGCAACGGGAAATGATACCTTCACTGTAGGCAGTGCTCTGGGACATGATTATAAAGAGGTGGAGGGTTCCGCTGTCGCATACACCTGCACAAAAGAAGGAAAAGAAGCAGACCGGGAGTGTACTCGCTGTCACAACGTTGTAAAAGGAGCAACCATTGAAAAACTCCCTCATACCTTTGACAAGAAAGTGGTTTCCGACAAGTATCTTAAGACTGCCGCAGACTGCACTCATGTAGCCGTTTATTATATGAGCTGCAAATGCGGAGAAAAGGGAACGAAGACCTTTGAATTCGGAGAAGCCCTGGGACATGATTATAAAGAAGTGCCAAACTCTGCAGTTGCCGCGAGCTGCACTGCTGAAGGAAAAGAAGCGGACAAGGAGTGCACCCGTTGTCATGATGTTATTAAAGGTGCTGCAATCGCAAAGCTTCCCCATAACTATGACAAGAAGGTCGCAACAGATCAGTTCCTGAAAACCGCTGCTGACTGTACCCATGCCGCTGTCTACTACATGAGCTGTGTATGTGGTGAAAAGGGAACAAAGACATTTACATCCGGTGATCCTTTAGGACATGATTATAAAGAGATCCCGAACACAGCGGTATCTCCGACCTGTGTTAAGGATGGTAAAGAAGCAGATATGGAATGTACACTCTGCCATGATATCATCACAGGCAAAACCATCCCGAAGACAGGGGAACACAAATGGAAGGCAGCAACAGGATATGCTCCGAAGACATGTGAAGTTTGCGGACTGACCGAAGGAGATGTTGTAAGATACAGCGCCGATGCCTCGGGAGCTCTCGAACACAAGCTCGGAAAGAACACGTCCCTTACCATAACCTACCACCGAAGCGAAGATGACGGTTCCCTCTCAGATCACTTTAGGAAGGTCATTATCGACGGCAAGGAGATGGATGCGACGATAGATCCCGACACGAACACTGTCACCATATCCCCGGAGAGCCTTAACACTCTCGATCCCGGAACCTATTCGGTGAAGGTGGTCTTCGATGACTGGACGGATGAACTGAAGATCAAGATAGTACGAAGCTCATCACCCGCAGAAGTCGTGATCCCTGTAGCAATAATTGCAGTCCTTGCAGCCGCAAGCAGCAGCGCGGTAATTTTGATAAGAAAGAGAAGAGCAGCCGGCCGGGGTAAGGTTTGATGTAACATCGTAAAAAAATGGGCATCGGAATTGCGGTATTATCACAATTCCGATGCTTTGATTTTTTTGCAGGAACGTAAAGCATCGGAACTTGCTCATATGTGGAATTCCGATGCCCTTGTTTTCCACCCAAAAAAGAAAAAAGCATCGGAAACTGCATTTTCAAGCATTTTCGATGCTTT
>JAEEGK010017106.1_pt1 | contig 15855 bp, 13 predicted proteins | sample 8958771 | NCBI WGS metagenome assembly JAEEGK01 (sample SAMN16246547, study PRJNA631951) | gut metagenome | biome: gut microbiome; feature: rumen; material: SC-attached | host: Bos | place: Iran: Karaj | collected 2018-10
TATTTTGTGATGGAGTATCAAGACAACATTTAATAAGAAAATTACCAAAAACAACAAATATATTAAATCAATATTTTTCAAAAGATAATTTAAATTTAAAAGCAAGATCATTTCAATTTTTTAAATATATAAACTTTGCAGGATTTACAGACGTAAATATATTACCAATGTTTTATGGAGTACCATATTTAAAAAAAGGGAAAAACTTTTTAAATTATTATAAAGAAAGTGGTTATATAACATGTCAATCAATAAATTTTTGTAGTAAAGAAGTTTTTCCAATTTATTATTTTAATAAAGAAGTAGTTGATGAAGATTTATTTGATCATGAAAATAATGGAATGTTTTGTGATCCAAATTATCAAAACCCAAAATTTCCTTTTAGTTCAACATATGGTCCTTATTCAATATGGAGAAAATGTTTATATGGAAATGACTCATTTAATTATGTATTTGAATATGGAATAAAATTTTTAGAAGCTTATAAAAATAATCCTAAATTCTTAAGAATTGGTTTTGAAGATGCACATGAATCAACAAGTGAAGTAATTAAATATATTGATGATTCTATGAAAAATTTTATTGAAAGAATTATTGATAATTACTTTAATGATTATAAAAAAAGTATTATTTTTATTGTTAGTGATCATGGAAATGCAATGCCTGATTTTAGTTATATTTTTAAAATGGATGATTCTGAATATGAAAGAGTTTTAGGTTCTCTTTTTTTAATTTTACCAAGAAATTCTACTAATTTATATAATTCTACTGCTTTAGAAATTAATGAACAAAGATTTATTACTCCTTATGATATTCATTCTACTTTTTTAGATATTATTTATTTAAATGAAACTAATAATGAATATAATAAATATGGTCAAGCTTTAGATATTGAAATTAATGGGAGAATTAGAAATTATATGTCTTATTCTGATTTTATTGATATTTCTGAAAGAGTTTGTGTTATTTTTAAGGATTTTGATTTTTTGAAAATTGATTAAATTATATTTTAGATTTATATTATATTTAATATTATTATTTTTCTTTAGTTTTATAAATTTTTTTGGTAGATTATAATATTAATTAAAACCCTTAGTCCATGTGGCATCCTTGTAGGTATGATGAAAAGGATTAGCCAATTGTGACCCGGTTTGAAAGGAGTTCAAACTTGTGGGGGTTGCCGGTTTTTGTATTTTAAATAATTATTTATTAATGTAGATAATCATTAAAAAATAATATTAGTAAGTATTTAATTATTATATTTTTCAAAGTTTATTTTAAATTTTTTCCGATTAAAATTACTAGAATGATTTAAAAATATTATTATATCATCTAAAAAAATGTAAAAGTATTAAATAATGAATTTTATAAAAAATCTAATAATATTAAAATAAAAATAATTTATTAGAAAAAAAAAATTATTTTTAAAATATTAGAATTTAAATTATATATCTTTTCTATTAATAATAATTTCCATATAAACCATATTTATTTTTTGGTTGAATATAACTATTACTATAATATGACTGACCATGTGTTGAAGTAATATTATTTTTATAAGGTTCATAACCATAATCATAATATGTTCCAAAATAACCATATCTTTGTTGATTTCCTCCAATATTATTATTTATATTATTTTTAATATCATAATTTTTCAAATTATTATATCTATAATTATTATAAGAAGGATATATTTCATAAATATTTTTTTTATCAATATATTTGTTTATATTTATATTATTATTTATTATTATTGTATTACCTGTTCCATTAATATTAGGAATATTTGAATTATTATTTATTATATAATAATTAGTATCTCTTATATTATTTTGCTTATTTGTTTTATCAAATATTGCTTTTGTTTTATCTAAAATATCTTCTGGCATAATTTTTTTATAAAAATTTGTAACACTTTTAATTTTAAGTGAATTAATTTTAGAATAATTTCTTCCAAATGAAGAACCAGTATTTAAAAACTCATTTCTAATTAATTGTGATGATTCTTTAATATTATCACTATTAAATCCAATATTATCTAAATTACTATTTGATAATTCATCAATATGAGTAGTATTATTTACTTTATAAGAAGGATAAATTTCATTTTTATTACTTGAAGATGCTCTTTTTTTAATTGGAATATAATTAAAATCACTTTTATTATTTAAATAATTATCAGTTATTTTTAATTTACTATCACTATTCATTGAAGGAATATAAGTTTTAAAATCACTTGAACTATTTAATCTAATATAATGGTTATTATTATTATTATTTATTTCATTATTATTTTGATAATAATTACCACTTTCAATATAAATTCTGTGATTTGGACTTAATGTTATTTTTGTTGGAGTTTTATTAGTATTATTTTGATTATCTAAATATGATCCTATTAATCTTTTTTTATTACTTGCTGAATTTATATTTAAATTTCTATTTGTTGTTGATGTATTTGTTTTTGGTGATTTTGTTTGTATTTTTTCATTGTATATTTCTTTAATTTGATTTAATGTTTTTATATAATCATCTGAATTTATATCTATTTTATATACATTTTGAAATATATTTTCTTTATCATTATCTAATATTATTGATAATACTTTTTCTATAGAAAAATTTAATATCACTGCAGCAATGATATAATTATTATTTATAATTCCAATTTCATAATTATTATTATCTTCAATTAAAAAATCTAAAATTTCTCTACTTAAAACATATATTTTCTCCAAATATTTTTTATAAGATAAATTATTTCCATTAGTACTTTTTATCCTTTGAAAAGTAGATTCTAATATAATACCATGTGCAAAAAAGAAAACAATAAAATGATAAACAGAATAAAAATTTAATTTAAATTGTAATAAATTTAATATATAAACTTCTCCTTTTCTAATTTCTTCAAGAGAATAAACATTTTGATATTTAGACATTTCTGCACAAATTCTAATATAACTATTAATTTCTGGAATATGTGGATCATTTTCATTAAATTTTGAAGCAATTGTTAAACAACTTAATGAATATAACATATAATCATTTTCATTTTCAATTTTTAATTCTTGTAATGAAAATATTTTATCCATTAAAAATAAAGAAAGAAAAAAAGTTTGTGAATTAAAATCCATTTTACTATTTATATTTCTTATTAAATAAAGTAAATATCCTCTTTTTTCTTTATAATTATTTATATTATTTTCAGATATTAAATATTCTATTTCAGAATTTGATTTTGACATTTTTTTAAAAATTTCAATTGGTGATAATTCAGTCTCATAAATGTATTTAATATGTTTGGATGTAATATTCTAATATTTAATTATATTATTTATTTACTAAATCATAAGAAATTGCACCACATTTCTTACAATAATTTCCATCTATTATATTATGATTACATTGATTTTGATTTATAGAATTAATAGACATTTTTTTTTAAATTTTTTTTTATTTAATTTAAATACTATTTTTAAATTAATTTAAATAATTAAAAAAAAAATATTATTTTAATTTAAAGTTTTAAATATATTATATTATATTCATTTTTTTCTTATATAATAATTTAGAAATCACCAGAACTTTGTATAACTTCTTCAGATTTGAGTATTTCTTCAATCCAAAATTCATTTTCGATTTTTTTTTCTTCTTTTTTTTCTTCTTTAACAACTTTATTATATTCACTTTGTCTTTTTCTAATAATATCCATAAACTTTTCTCTTCTTTTCTTTTCTTCAATTCTTTTCTTTTTATCAATCTCAGATAAATATTCAGAATCTTCTTCATCATATTGTTTACTAATTTCATTTAAATTTTTAGTAATTTCTTGATATTCAATATATTTATCAACTAAAGGAATATGTCTTGGTCTCCAACAAATACCATTTAATAATTTATCTTTATGATCATAAACAAAATTTCCTTCACTATCTAAAATTTTTAAACCTTCACATTCTTTTTTTTTTGTATTTTCAATTGCAATTAATCTTCCTCCTTGATCCCATTGAATATTTTCAACAGAAGCACCAAAATCAAAATTTTTACAAAAATTAATTTTATTATCAAAAACTGCATATAAATCAACTTTACCATAACTATTTTTATTATTAATATCTAAACAAGCTAAAAGAAAATCAACACCATTATTAGATGGAATAAAATGAGAATGTTTTAAATTTTTTAAACATTTTTCTAAAGGCCATTGTTGAATTTTTAAACTATTTTTATCATATGAATAAGGAAAAATATTAATAGTATCTAAATTAGTTTCTTTAAATTTAGGAGTTACAAAAAGTAAATCACTCATCCAATGAACATTCATTGTATAATAATTTGTATCTAAAGGTAAAGTTGAATGTCCTGATGTATAAATAATTTTATCATAATCAAATTTAAATAAACGAACATAATAATTTTTTTTACTTATTCCTTTTGTAAAAACTGCTAAAATTTGATGATTTTCATGCCATTCTAAACTTAAAATTTCTTGATCTGAAAATGATGATGGAGGGAAAGTTTTTCTTGATGGAATTTCTATAAAATGTATTATACTTTCACTAATTTTATTTTGATTTATATATTTTTCTTGTACTGCTGCTATTATATTTTTTGTAGGAAACCAAGAAAATTTTTTTATACCATCTCTTATTGGAACTCTTTTTTTTTCTTTTGGATCTAATATAATTGACATTTTTGGTGCTTCATATACAATTAAAATATCATTTTTAATTCTTCCAAAAAATTGACTATCATTACTCCAAAGAAAATTTTTAAAATTTTCATCTTTTGATATTGTAATTCCTCTAATTAATTCATTATTATTAATATCTCTAATAAAAACATTTTCTTTATTTTTATTATCTTTATCATCAGAATAACCAACAAAAACAATTAAATATTTTTCATTATTACTAATACAATAATCTTTAGAATAAATATCAATAGTTAAAATTGGATTTGAATTTTCTCCTCCATAAAATTGAATTTTATCAGAATAAGCAACAATTAAATATTTTCCTTGAGGAGACCAATTAATTTGATTAATATTATCAGAAGGAATTGAATAATTTTCATGTAATTCTTTTTTTAAAAAATGAATTTTTGAAATTGAATTTACTTTCTCACTTTTTAATAATAACATTTCTTCAAGTGATGAATGTTCCCATAAAGTTTCTTTAAGAAAAGAAATATAATTTGGTTTTTGATAAATATCTTCCATACTAATAATTTTATCATAATCAATATAAGTTGATGCAACTGCTTTATGTGTTTTATCAATTTGAACACCGTTCATTGCTTTTGCTGCAGATTTTGCTTGTTCATTTGAAAAAAATTCTATTATTAATATTCCAGTATTATTCATTTTTTCTTTATCTTTATCTTCATATGGAAAAATAATTTGTTTTATACTATCTTTAAAACTTGATGTTACTTTTTTTTCTAAATATATTTTAAATTTATCTCTTTTTGCTATTTCTATAAATGGTGTGTTTATTAATATTACATATGAGGAAAAATCGTCGTTTAATGTTGGTAAGTTTTCAAAATAGTTTTTTGTTTTGTATGTTTTTCTCATTTGTTCTGATAAGGTTTTTAATTCTTGAAGATGACGAGTGTAGTTTGGATTCATCTCGTTTATACTGAATTCTTTCATTATTTTGTCTATTATTGGACGGAAATTGTAGTCATTGAAATATTTCTCTTGGTTCATTTTTTAAGATATAAAAAAAAATTATTTTTTATTTTTATTTTAATTTTATTTTATATATTAAAACAAATTTAAACAAATATATGTTTTTTATTTAATAATTATATTCAAATTTTATTCAATTTTTTGTATATTTTTATATTTTTTATTATGTAATTTATTATTAAAAAGAATGTAATTTATTAAATTCATTATATAGTGAAAATAATTATATATTAATAATCAAATTTTAATTGATTTAAATTAAATATCATAAGAAAACATTTAATAAAATAATTAAATAAATATATTCAAATTAAAAAAAATAAATACATAATTTAATATTTTATTTTTTATATTAAACCAAAGAATCTGTATCTGAAATATCATTATTTACATATTTATTTTGATTACTTTTTTCTATATTTTTAACTTCATCATTTTCAATTTTCCAAGTATTTTTTTGTATTTTTTCATCTTTATTATAAACAAATTTATCAACACTTAAAGTAAGACAAATAATTAAAGCAACAAAAGCAAAACCAGTACCAATTAAATAAACAATTAAATAATCATCTAATTTTTTAATTTTAAACTTAGCAATAATAGGTAAAACATAACCAGCAGCACCTAAATAATATCCAGTAATTCCAATTAATTTAACACTATTTTTAATTCCAAAAATAGTAGCAATTAAAGGAGGAGCAATAGTACCATGACCAGAAAAACCAATATTTTCAATAATATTATCAATTAAATAAATATAAAAATTTTTACCAGCAAAATAAAAAGTAGCACTACAAAAAATTTGAATACAACAAATAATTGTATATGGAATTCTAAATCCTAACCATTCATAAATTAATCCCCATGTTAATCTAAAAACTCCATTTAATAAACCACAAATTTTTGACATTAATTGTAATTTATCTTCATCTATTCCTCTTAATGAACCAAATGCTCTTGTTGTATTTTGAGAAAAAAAACCAAATACTAAATTTCCTAATGACATTATATTAAATAAATGAAATCTGATTGATAATGCTGCTTGTTTAAATGGTTGATTAATTTGTATATTTTCATTTTCTGTAATTTCTTTATTTTCAGAATTTGGTAAAGTTAATTGTTCATATTGATTACTTTCTTCATTTTTAATAACTTTATCTTTTAAATCTTCTTTATCAGTACTTTCAATATTATCTAAAGGAAACATTAATAATTGTGAAATTAAACCACAAATTGTAAATACAATTACTTTAATTAAAGCATAATTTTTCATTCTAATTGCAATTGATTCTTTATATATTCCTTCATTATTTGGTTTGTCTTTAACAGGATTTATTACAAAATCTGCTATTGATGTGAATATCATAGGACATAAACCAAAAACACATAAAATAAGTCCTGTTAAAAAAGCTTTTTTTTCTGGAAAATATTTCCATGAAGTTTTTAATATAGGAAAATATGAAAGTCCAATTCCAATACCATAAATAATAAAAGCAATATTTATAATAATGAAATTTTTATATAAATATATTAATAAATGACATATTATTCCTCCTAAAATACCAATTAAAGATAATCTAAAAACAATATTTTAAATATATAAAAAATTACATTCTTGTTCCTAAAGAATTTTCTAAATAACCACTTATAAAAATAAAACAAGTATCTGTTAAAATTGCATTTGGAACAATAAAATAACCATCAACAAGTTTAATATTATTATTTTCAATATGTGAATATGAAACTAAATAATGATTTATATTTGACCAAGTATAAATATTTCCTAATGTCTAAAAAAAAAATTTTTTTTTATTAATTTTTTTACTATATGTAAACATATTGCAGAAATTACAGTACAAATTCCTTTTTGTGTGTGAGAAAACATTTCTAAAAATAAAAATAAAAAATAAAAAAAAAATTTAAAAAATAAAATTTTAATATTTTAATTTTAATTAAAATAAAAATATGGAAGAACAAAAAGCACAACCTGAAGCACAAGTAATTGAAATTCCACAAGAATTAATTCTTGATGTTGATGATACAATGAAAATTGCAATGAAAGATGTTATTAAAAGAGCTTTTGATGATGAAAAAACTCCTTCAAGAATGTGTGAGTTTATTAAAGCAAAATTATTAGAAAAAGAAGAAGGTAAATGGAATGTTATTATTGGAACTGATTTTTCAACTATTGTTGTTCATAAAAGTAGAAGATATGGTTTATTTAAAGTTGGTGAATTAAATGTTCTTGTTTGGCAATCTGGAAGTACTACTCTTTAAATATTTTTTTATTTAGGTTTTTTAAAATATAACTTAAATAAATATAATTGATTAAAATATATAAAATAAACAATTTAAAAAAATGAATAAATAAAAATAAAATAAATTATTTTAATGAATTATTAAAAAATAATTATTATAAATAATGTATGATATTAATAATTATTCTTATAAAAATGAACCTGATGTAAAATATAGAGGATTTAGCTTTTATTCTTTAGATGAAAGTGGTTTAAAAAAATATTTGTTTTCTAAACAATCTTATGTTAATTCATTTTTACCAAATAAAAATACAATATTAATAAGAAAATTTCTTCTTCCTAAAAAATCATATTTGTTAAAATAAAGTAATTCATTTTCAATTAATAATAATTTAAATAAAGATAACATTATTCAAAAAGAAACTCCAAAAAAAAAGAATAAAGTCATAAAAATAAAAAAAGATATAGATTTAAATACTAAATATGTAGGAAATGAATTATTTAAAAATAAATTATATATGAATAATATAAATAAACTGAATAATAATATTTTAAAAAAAAGTTTTTCTGTTAAAAATATGTCAATTAATAAAATTAACAAATATAATTTAAAAGGTAATAATATTCCTATTTTATATAAACCAAATAAATATTTCCAAAAATTTCATAGAAAAATGGGTTTTGAAGAAATATTTGGATATAATCAAACATTTAAAAGACAAAATTTATCTGATTTATGTAATATTTCTTTATCTTATATAAAAAATAATATTGAAAATGTTTCTGATTATAAAGATCAAGTTAATGTTAGAAAAAGTTCATTAAGTCCAAATAAAAATGATAAAAAAGAAATAAAAAATATAAATGAAATATATATAACAAAATTAAATAATTCAGTTGGAATTAATGATTCAAATTCAGATAATGAAAAAGAAAACATAATAAAAAAAGAAAATAAGAATTTAAAAAAAATATTATCAAACCAAACCAACAAAAATTATTTAAAAAAATATCATTTACCAGATATAAGAAAAATTGCAGATAGTCATAAATTAATATCAAAAATTAATAATAGAAATCCAAAATATTTTGGAGAAAAATATGACCCAAATGCATTTATGATTGATATAAAAACAATTAAAGAAAGAAATTATGTTGGTGCTCCTTTCGAATATCAAATGTATTAATTTTATTTATACTAATTTATTTATATTTTTTTAAGAAAATTTTACATAATTTAATATTTAATAAATATATTAAATTATTATAAACAAAATTATAAATTTTCATTCAAAGTAAATCTAAATTATCAGTACTAGTAATTTCACTTTCTTCATAATTTTCACCAATTACTTCATCATAATCTTTTTCAAAAGCAGCAATATCTTCTCTTGCTTCATCAAAAATTCCTTCTTCTATTTCATATTTTTTATATAAATAAACAAAACATTTCTTTTGATATGATAAATCAAAATTATATGATATTTTATTACTAATTATTTCTCCTATAATATCAGAATTATATAATAATGTAACATTTCTGAAAACTTTTCCAAGTATATTATTATTTATAATTTTAATTGGTTGATTTAAATAATTAACATTAAATAAATTTGGTGGATTATAGTCAAATTTCAATTTAATACACTTTTTTTCTTTTAATGATTTAATAGAATTATTAATATCATTTCTTGAAACATCACCTCTATAAATTAAATAAATAGAATGACATTTATTAAATTTTTCATAATAATTTGTCATTTGATAATCTTTTTGAAAAGCTAAATTAGTAATTCTATCAACAGAATAATTTTCTAAATATTCTTTTTCTTTAGGAATTAAAGGAGCTAATGATGAAAGAATAAAATGTTGTCTAGGATAAGAACTTAAATTAGAAGTAATTTTATTTAAATTTGTATAAAATTGATTATTAAATCTTATAGTGGAAGTTATATTAGAAACTAAATAAGCAATAATTAAATTAATATCATCAAAAGTAGGATATTCAATATTTAAAAATTTTTCACATATTTTAAATATAAGTTCATTAAATAACATAAAACAAAGGTCATTAATTTCAATAAGTTTTGCCAATGATAAAACTGTATTATAAATTTCAGTCGTAGAAAAATTATAAGATGGAAAAATAGAAAAATTAACTGATTTAATTTTAGGAATGTGAGATATATATTCAAGTAAAAGGGAAGTAATTGCTGATCCAGTTCCACCTCCAAGTGAATGATATAAAAATATTCCTTGTATATTATCACAAGGTTCTATTAATTTTCTTAATCCTTCTTCAACATCATTTTTTAAATTTCTATATAAAAATTGTCCTCTTGCAAAATTTGATCCTGAATCTTCTTTACCATTAAAATATGAATTTGGTAAATAAAGATCTTTAAATTTACTTTTTTTTATTTTATTTATTATATCTGGTTCTGTGTCAATAAAAAGTGCTCTTGGAGAAAGTAAACCTTTTGAATTTTCTTGAAAAAAAATTGATGGGTATGAATCAATATAATTATTATCTATATTATTATTAATATCATTTTCTTTTTCATTTTCTTTTATTTTTTCTCCTGTAAGTGAAATATTATGTTCAAGACAAAATAATTCCCATATTGGAGAACTCATTTGAATTCCACTTTGTCCAATATGAATAGAAATAATTTCCTTCATAATAATTATAAAAATAAAACTTTATTTTTATTTGTGTCAATTTTCAAAAAATTACAAAAAAAAAAAAATGGAAAAATCAAAAAAAAATAAAGAAAAAAATGAAGAAAAGAAAGAAGATACAATTCGAACATATGAATATATGAAATGGAATAAATTTCAAAAAGTTCATGGTCCAGAATATGGTTTATATCATTTCCAAGTACCAACACCACATCAAAGAAAAGCATCATTTGATTGTAGTGGTGAAACAACATTATTTTCTAAATCAATATCACATGAATATACAAAATTTTATAAACCAATGAAAGCACCAGGACCAAATGATTGGTTAATGAATCATAAAGAATATGGTCAAACATTTCGTGAATATTCACGTTTTGGTTTTCATGAAATAACAAAGAAAAAAAAAGTAATTTATATTGCACCTTTATCATTTAATATTAATCCAGCATTTGATCAAAGTTTCTTAACTGCAATGATTATTTTAGCACAAGATTATTATTATGATATGATAGTCAAATTATTAAATATTAATATTGATTTAAGTGGTGTTGAATATAGAAATTATGAAGATGGTTCATATCAATTAAATGCAAATACAATTATTGAAAAATTATTTAATGAAATGCCAGATGATGGTTATTGTCTTGTTTGCTTAACTGATATTGATTTATATAATGATGTTCGTGTTATTAAACCTAGAAAATGGATTTATTATCCTCCACCTTATAAAAATGATTTCTGTTATGAATTAAATAGTTTTAAATATTGGGTTTCAATATGTTCAATTTGTAGATTTGATCCTTTATATGTTATTGATAATCCTCCTGATGATGATGATATGAATATTAAAATGTATTTTTCACTTTTAAAAAGAAGTGCTAAATTAGTACTTAAAAATATTGGTCATATGTTTGGTTTAAAAAATTGTATTTTTTTTAAATGTTTAATGAATGGTTTTGGTTCTATGGAAGAATTTGATGGGAGACCTATGGAAGTTTGTCCTTGTTGTCTAAGGAAAATTTTTACTAATATTTCTAGGAAATTTAATAGATTAGATGATAATGGTAGAGTTGAAAATGATAAATTAGTTTATGATAGATTTAAAAAAATTAAAGAGTCACTTGATAAAAATTTTTATGGAGTTTTTGAAATTGAAAGTAAATGGTATCAAGAAAGAATTGAAAGTTTATATTATGAATTATTTTGTGGAAATAAGAATGAAGAACTTGATTATGATAAAAAATAATTTTTTTTTTTTTAATTTAAAAATTATTATCTAATTATTATATATATAAAATTATTAATTTCCCCAAACTAATTCACTTGAATATGTTGCATATAAATAACCATCTTCTGGATCTTTATATCTTTCATATATTTCAGACATTAAACAATCAAGAGGAGGATTTTTATCTCCTTGAAATAAAATAAATAATGCTTGTTCCTTTTCTAAAAATGTTCTTTGTCTAATCATAAAACCAAATTGAGCAACTGTTAATTCTCCTGGTATTAAAAATTTTGTTTTATCAATTGGTTGTAATTTACATTTTGGATCTTTTTCACATATTACAGGAATTTTATCTGGAAATGATTGTCTAACTTTATCACATTCATTTCTCCTTTCACTAGCAGAATGATTTCTTTTATATTCAAACTCCATTTTAAATCTAATTATAAAAAAATAATCTAAATAAAAATATTAGTATAGAATAATATTAAAAAAAATAACATAAAAAAAAATATTAATTTATAATCTACATAATAATAAAAAAAAAAAAATTTTACATTTTATCACAATCACTTTCATAATTAAATTTTTTTTGAAATTCTTCCCAATTAAAATTAATAATTTTATCATACATTTCATTATTATTATTTTCTAAATCTCTAATATCACTTTCACTTAACCAAACAGTTCTTTTTCCATTAACCCAATTTCCAAAAAGTTTCCTTCTAGCTTCATTAACATACATTCCTAAACCATGTTGTTTCCCATCATTCCAAAATCCAATATAAACTCTTCCATCAGGCCAATTATATTTACCAATACCATTTCTTTTCCCTTTATGAAAATAACCAATATATTCTCTTCCATCAGGCCAAAAATAATGTCCTTCACCTTCTAAATTATTATTATGAAAAAAACCAAAATATTTTTTTCCATCAGCCCAAAAGTAACTACCATAACCTTCATGATTATTATTAATCCAATTACCACAATATTTACTACCATCATTCCAAATATATTCACCATAACCAAATTTTTTTCCTTGTTTATAATTACCTTTATAAATTGAACCATCTTTCCATGTTTCAATACCATAACCTTCTTGATAATCATTAACCCAATTTCCACTATATTCAACACCATTATTTGCAATATATGTACCTTCACCATTTGCTTTATCATCTTTCCAATAACCTTTATAAATATCACCATCAGTATGATAAAATATACCATAACCATTTGCTTTACCATTTAACCATGAACCTTCATATCTTGCTCCATCTTTCCATGTTTGAATACCTTCACCATGTTGATTATTATTTAACATTTGACCTGTGTATGTTATAAATTCATTTATTTTGTAATTTGTTACTGTTATTATTGAATTATTTGAATTTGAATTAGTGGAATTTTTATTTTCTGATTTTGTGTCATTTTTATTTTGGTTTTTTTGAGAAAATGATAAATGATTTATTGATGATGATAATGGATTTCGGATTATTGTTTTTTTTCTTTGAAGGTATTCACGGATTTTTTTTTGAAGGAATATTATTTTTTTAAGGTAAATATGTGATGATGGGTTTATTAAAGTTAAATTTGGATATTTTAATTGACTTTGATATTGAGATGTTAATGATTGAAATGTATTATTTAATGATGAATATTTTTGACGTGATTGAAATTCATTTTGAGATTCCAAATCACATAAATGATTACATTTACTACAATTTAAACCCATTTTTTTTTTTTGAAAAAAAATTCAAATTAAAAAAAAATTATTTTTTATTTTGAATGAAAAATATTTAAAAATTGATAATAAAAAAAATTTATTTTTATTTTAAAAATGGATAAAGATAAAGAAAGGAAAGATTCAAAAGATAATGAAGAAGATATAGAAAAACCATCATATACATATTGGAAAAGAGAAAGTGATAAGAATGCAGATCATAAAGGATTTACACCACAACAAACAAATCAAAAATTAGATGAAAATCCAAATAAAATTGGAAGTGCTTGGAATAAAGCAGGAACTTGGGAAGAAAAAAAAGTAACTAAAAAACAACTTGAAGAATTTTTCAATGAATATATTAAAAATAATAAAAAAAATTATAAAGATGCATTTTATTTAGATGAATTTAGTTCTTATTCTGGAGATGTAAAATATAATTTTTTTTAATTTTTTTTAGACTTATTTTGTATTTTCAAGAGGAAAAATAAAATTTATTTATGATTGTGAAATTCAAGTTAAATTAATAGGATTAAATGAAGATAAAGGAAAAAGTACTACTGTTACTATTAAAGAAATGAATAATGAAGATGAAGATGAACATTTTCAATTTGATTATGAAAGTGGTTCTTCTAGAACACATTTAAATAATATTTGTAAAACAGTTGAAAAAGAACTTGAAAAAGATATTAGGAAAATATTTTCAGAATTAAAAGAATCTTTTTTAAAATAAAAAATTATTAAAAATAAGTTTTAAATATAAAAATATATATATGATTAACTTTTTGCATTATTAAAAGATATTATATTAATTAAGATAAATATCAATTATATATATTAATAATTGAGAATAGAGATTATACAATTTTAAAAATCCTAAAAAAAACATTTACAGTAAAGCTAAGAAAGTAATAATCTAATATTTTCTCAATAAACTAAAATAACACACTTACAAAATTAGATTCTATCTATTCATTATTTTAAACTAAAAATAATATATAATTATATTTAATTAATTTGAATCATAAAAAAATTCGCAAAAAATCATTTTAATTTTTTTGATTTATGCCAAATAAAATATTAATCCAAGAATCATTAAAATTTTTTTTCGAATAAACCTCATTATCTTTATTTACAGCATTTAAATTTAATAAAATAGATTTATCTAGGAAATCCAGAACAAATTCTGGAATCACTACTGAAGAATTATTATTATTATTATTATTTTTTACAAAATCAAATCTTGATTTATTTCTCCTTGTTTTTTTTAAAAAAGAATAATTTTTATTTTTAGAAGAATCATTTGTTGTTGAATCATCTTCAGATGATAATTTTAAATTTTCACTTAAATCATTTTTATTCTTTTCTTTAATTTTAGATTCCTGAAAAGTAATTGGACAAATGTTTTTAATAAATTCAGGATTTTTTAATTTTTTAATAGTTAATTTTGGAAATTTTTTATTCTTTTCATAATAATTATCTCCAATTAACTTTAATTTAATAATCTCAAATACGTGATTTGGAATATTTAATAAATCTAAAGCAAATTGAAAACTATTAAAATTATCTAAATTTTCAATTTTAAAAAATTGATAATCATTAATTATTATATTATGTAATAATAAACAATTTTTATTTAAACATTGTTTATTATTTAAGAAGTAATTACAAAATTTGGTAATATAATATTTTATATTAACATTATTATCTTTATTTAAGTAAAAATTATTAAGAGATAAAATTGCTAAAGCTGCTTGATTTACAGTATCAAATTTTATAATTACATTGTTTTCATTTTTGTTATTTTTATCAAATATTATTTGACCAATGTGTCCATATTGACCAAAAAATTTTTTTTGATAAAGAATATCTTTATTATATAAATCATTTGTTAGATTTGAAATATATATTATGTTTTTGATAAGATAAATGTGATTAGATAATTCTATTTTTTGTTCTAATGATAATGGAGGCAATGATTTTTTGTTTATTGGCATTTTCAATTAATATAATTATATTTATTATGAATAATATGATTGAATCTTTATTCAATTAAAATTATCAGTTTTTTTTTTTTTTTATAATACATATATTAAATAATTTTATTTTCAAAATTGTTGAAAATTATTTCATTTATATTACTTTTATTGATTACTGTTAAAGCAAATAGATTTCTTATGTTTATTTATTTATTTTATCAAAATTATTCATTAATTTTTATTTCAATTAATATAATTTTATAAATTTTAAAGATTGATTT
>JAEEGK010017108.1_pt1 | contig 15855 bp, 9 predicted proteins | sample 8958771 | NCBI WGS metagenome assembly JAEEGK01 (sample SAMN16246547, study PRJNA631951) | gut metagenome | biome: gut microbiome; feature: rumen; material: SC-attached | host: Bos | place: Iran: Karaj | collected 2018-10
AGAAGAAGCTTGCAAGCATAAAAGAAAAAGAAATGTTTGGTCAGATTAAGGATAAAGTAGACGGCTTTACAAAAACTGACGACGGCATTTACTACAAAACTCAGAAGGCTGGAAGCGGCCCTGTTTGTGGTTCCGGAAAAAAGGTTACTGTAGGTTATAAATTGACTTTGCCAACCGGCCAGATTGTTGATGCTTCAGAAGAATTTGTTTCTGGTGCACATGCTGCAATTGACTTCACAACTGGTGCAGGCCAGATGATTCCTGGCTTTGACCTTATGGTTCAGGAAATGAAATATGGCGAAACCAGAACTGTTATGCTCCCACCTGCAATGGCATACGGTGATATGGCACCACAGATTGGTCTTCCTGCAGATACTTATTTGATTTTTGATATTAAGCTGATTAAATAAGGCAAATATAGGATAAAAGATATGAAAACCGGCTCACTTACGTGAGCCGGTTTTTTTTATGTTATTAGTCATAAATCAGGTAACTTTGGTTATTTTTTATCTTAAAAGGTTAATTTAAAATGACATCTCTTGTATACTTTGTCTAAATAAAAGTTTCAGGAGAATGAAATGAAAAAACTAACCAGACTTTTTGCTGTAATTTTTACAGCAGCATTTGTTGCTTCTGTTCTTTTTGTGACTGGATGTTCTTCATCTAAGGTTGCAAAGGGCGGAACTCCACTTGTTATGGACGCTGCAATTAAGGAGGGTAAACTTGACAATGGAATGTCATATTTTATCCGGGAAAACAGCGAACCAAAAAATCGTATTCAGCTGCGTCTTGTTGTAAAAGCAGGCGCCTGTATGGAAGATGATGATCAGAAGGGTATTGCTCATTTTGTTGAGCATATGTGCTTCAATGGAACCGAGAACTTTGAAAAATCTGCCATTGTAGATTATTTTGAATCAATTGGTATGTCTTTTGGTCCGGAAGTAAATGCTGAAACAAATTTTGAGCATACTGTTTATATGCTTGAGCTGCCGGCTGATAATCTGGAAATGCTGAAGACAAGTCTTCTTGTTCTTCATGACTGGGCAAGTGCCGTAACCTTTGATGCTGAAGAAATTGAAAAAGAGCGCGGAGTTATTATTGAAGAATGGCGTATGCGCATGCAGGGTGTACAGGGCCGCATTACAGATAAAGAGATTTCTGTACTGTTAAAAGATTCCCGCTATGCAGACCGTCTCCCGATTGGAGATATGGATGTAATCAAAAATATTTCCCGCGAACGTATTGTTGACTTTTATAAAAAATGGTACCGACCTGAAAATATGGCTGTTGTAGCCGTTGGTGATATCGAAGCAGCTGTTCTGGAAAATGCAATAAAAGAAATCATGGGAGAGATTCCTGCTTCTGACAAAAAGTCAAAGCTTCCAGCCTTTAAGATTCCTGCAAAAAAAGAGAAGACTCTGGACATTGTCCGCGATAAAGAGTTGAGCATCATACAGGCAGAAATCTATCAGTTGAGCAAAGATATTGGATCGGTTTCAACTGTAGAAGAGCTCCGTGAAGAATTTGCACTCAGTTTTGCTTCAGATGCATTTAATCTGCGCTGTCAGGAGCTTACAAATCAGCCGAATGCTCCATGGCTCGCTGCCGGCATTGGTCGTTTAAGCCTTACAAATAATAATTATTTTTATGCAATGCAGTTCTATCCAAAGACAGGAATGTTTACAGAGGCCTTTAAGACATATCTTGATGCCTTTGACCGCTTTATGAACTTTGGAATTACAGATGCCGAGCTTGAGCGATTAAAGCAGGCTTATCTGATGAACGTTCAGCAGAGCTATGCTAATAAAGAAAATCATGCTTCTGCAAATTATGCAGGCAATATTGTAAATCATTTCCTTACCGGACGAATTTATATTTCTGATGATGATAATGTAAAGATTGCAACAGAAATAATTAATCAGATTACTGCAGAAGAAATTCTTGCCGTTGCAAGAGAATGTTTTGCCAGCCGCGGTACTTCTATGTTTGTGCTTTGTCCTGAGACCCTTGAAGTTCCTGCTGAAGCAGAAATTCTCGACATCTGGAAAAATTACGAAGGCGATGCCGGAAAGGAAGCTTATGTTGATGATGCAGGTGACGGTGAGCTCATGGCTAAGCCTTCTGAAAAAGCAAAGGTTAGCGAGAAAAAAGCAATTAAGGAACTGGGAGGAACTCAGTATACCTTTGATAATGGTGTAAAAATAATCACAAAGAAAACTGATTTCCAGAAGGACTCTATTGCATTCTATGCTGGAAGTAAGGGTGGTCTCTATCAGTTGAAAGAAGATGAAGTACCATCTGCAAACAGAGCTGTTGAATATGCAATTTTCTCCGGCTTTGGAGGAAAAACTTACTCTCAGATTCAGAAGATTGCTTCAACAAAGAATTTGAGCGTATCTTTTGGATATGGAAATACAGAAGAATATTTTAGTGGAACTGCTACAAAGGATAATCTTGAAGAAAGCCTGCAGATGATTAATCTTGTTTTCTCTCAGCCGCAGTTTACTGAGGACGGCTGGACAACTTTGATTGGTCAGTATAAGCAGGTTGCAGAAACTTATGGTGCACGCCCTCAGCAGATTTATTCTGAAAAGATTACGGAAGCAATTTATGGCAAGTCCTGGTGGAATGCTCCACTGAATATGGACTATGTAAATAAGCTTGATGCTGCTACAGCTGAAAGAGTTTTCAAGGAACGCTTTGGAAATCCTGCTGACTTTACTTTTGTATTTGTCGGTGATTTTGATGAAGACCAGCTTGTTGATTTGTGTGCTTCTTATCTTGGAACTCTTAAGACAAATAAGAAGTTCGAAGAAACAAAGTATGTTTATTTCCCATTCCCTAAGAGCAGCAAAACTGTAACTGTTGAAAAGGGAATTGATAATAACGGTGACGTTTACCTCTGTTTTGGCGGCGAGCTTCCTGAATCTAAGGATATGGAGCAGGGCTTTAAGGAAAGCACAATTATCAATCAGCTTGCTTCTGTGCTTGATATCCGTCTTCGTGAGGTTATCCGTGAGGACAAGAGTGGTTCTTATGGTGTAAGCTGTGGCGGCTTTATTGACGGCTGGCCGGAGCGCTTCTATCAGGTTTATGTTGAATTTGGCTGTGAGCCTGAACGTGAGGAAGAGCTTTCTGCGGCAGTAATTGATACCATCAAAGAAATTCAGAAGGGAAATATTTCTGATGAAATTATTGCAAAGGTAAAAGAATCTTACGTACGAAATATTGAAACTTCTTTGAGAAACAACTACTGGTGGTTGAACCGCTTTAGTGCTGAAATTCTCTTTACTTACGAGCCTTTGTGGTTTACAACAAACAGCAGCAAAGCTGCTGACTGGATTACAAAGGATGCTATTGTAGATGCTGCTAAAAAGTATCTTAATACAAATAAATATGTAACCGGATATTTGAAGCCTGAGAAATAAAAAAAAGACCGGGCTTTGCCCGGTCTTTATAATATTAAATAATTCCGATTCCTGTCAAAAGAAGAATGAAGAGAAGAATTGGAGCAACGAACTTAATCATTACAACATAAAGTCCCTTGCGTTTGAAGTCTTCGCCATTGAGAGTAATTTCGTCGATTGTGGTCTTAGGCTTTGCAATCCAGCCGATAAGAATACAGGTAAGAATACTGAGAATTGGCATAAGAACATTCATACTTGCATAATCAAGAACATCGAGAATCTGTGCAATGCCACCATTTGGCAGCTTAAGATCAAAGTAGAATACGTTATAGCCCAGACAAACAATAATTGAAATTATGAAGGTGCTTGCTGCCATAATCACACAAGACTTTTTGCGGCTCCACTTGAACTTGTCCATCATAGAAGAAGTGATGGCTTCGAGAATTGAAACTGCAGAAGTAAGGGCTGCAAACATAACCATTACAAAGAAAATCAAACCAATGAATTCACCGAACTTTCCGAGGGAATTGAATACCTTTGGAAGGGTGATGAACATAAGGCTAGGACCGGCTGTCATTCCTTCTTTTCCACTGAAAACGAAAATTGCAGGAATAATCATCATACCTGCAAGAATTGCGATTCCTGTATCAAATATTTCAATTTTGTTAATTGACTTGGCGAGGTTTTCATCCTTTCTCATGTAAGAGCCGTAAGCAATCATAATACCCATGGCAATTGAGAGTGAGTAGAAAAGCTGTCCCATTGCATCGAGGATAACCATAAGGAAGCCCTTGAAAGTAATACCCTTAAAACTTGGGATAAAGTAAATTGCGGCACCCTGCAAGCCTGTACGTGTTACGCCATTTTCGTCTGTATAAGAAATGAAGAGAGCGTAGAAGGCAATGAATACAACGATTACAAAAAGAATTGGCATGAGGATTTTTGAATAGCATTCAATACCGTGCTCAACTCCCTTATATACGATGATAAAACAGAGAATTGCAAAAAGTGCACAGTAGAAAATCGGCTGCCACTGTGAAGTAATGAAGCCGCCGAAGAAACCGTCTGCAACTGCAACCTGACCCTGGAAGGCAAGGTAACAGAACATGTACTTCATTACCCAACCACCGATTACACAATAGTAAGGATAGATGATGAAAGGTACAACGAAAGAGAAGATTCCCAGGAAGCCCCATTTCTTATTGATTTTTGCATAAGCTGTAAGAGGGCTCTCCTGAGTCTTTCTACCAATTGCAACTTCTGTAATAAGAAGAGCAAAACCAAAGGTGAGGGCGAGGGCGAGATATACTACAAGGAAAAGTCCTCCACCATCTTTTGCAGCCAGATAAGGGAAGCGCCAGATGTTTCCTAATCCTACGGCACTACCAGCTGCTGCTAAAACAAACCCGATTGAACTGGTAAACGAGTTACGCTGTTTTGTTTGTGTTTCCATAAACAATACTCCTATAAATTTTTTTACAGTAATATTTTAACATAAAAAAAAATAATGTTCAAAATTAAAAATCCATATTATAATTAAACGATGGACTTAAACAAAAAAATCACCAAAAGTTTAAATAGTTTAACCTCTTCCTTTGAGCGGGCAAGACTTGTTTCTCTTTTTGTAACTATTGCTTCCCTGCTTTATCATCTTTTTATCTGCATTGTCTTTTATTTAATCAATATCAGGCAGATGTTTTTTTACAATTTTGTAAGTATCAGCGTTTTCCTTTTTATTTTCATTTTAGTAAACAAACTTAAATCTTATGTATTTCCCTATATGCTGGCCTTTGTGGAAATCATAATCCATCAGGTAATGGCAGATTATTATCTTGGTTCCTATTCGAGCTTCCATTCTTTTATTCTGCTGCTCGGACTTATGCCTTTTATTATTTTTGAAAATAAAAAGAAATATGCTGTTCCGGTTACTATTGTAAGTTCAATTGTATATATTTACTTTTCATGCCGCACTATTGAAGCTCATGCAAATGTTGATTCCAGAGTATTGTTTGCAATAAGATGTCTGAACATTTCGATTACAGTCTTCATGATAATCTTTGTAATCTTAATTTATACCCGCGTTGTTTACAGAATTGAATCTTATCTGCAGACCCACAGCGAGTCGCTGGAAAATGAAATTAAAATGGCGGCCGTTATTCAGCAGAATTTTTTCAGACAGGAAATTGAAAATATTAAAAAATATGAGGTAGCCTATTTCAGCCGTCCAATGGTTGGAGTTTCCGGCGACCTTTATGACTTTTACAAAACGGGCGAAAAGCTTGATGGTTTTGGTATTTTTGATGTTTCGGGCCACGGTATTTCTTCCGGGCTGGTAACTATGCTTGTAAAGAATATTATTCATCAGGAATTTTATAAACAGCAGGACCTGGAGCTTTGGGAAATCGTAAATAAAATTAATGACCGCGTAATCGAAGAAAAGGGCGATATTCAGAATTATCTTACCGGAGTTCTTGTTCGTTTATGTGATAATAAATTTGAACTTGTTGATGCGGGACATCCGGCTCCGATTTTATATAAGAAAAAAACAGGCGAATGTAATTTCATAGAACTGAGCAAAAAATCGGTTGGTGTAATTGGTATCGCTGATTTTCCGGTTTTTTATGAGTCGATGTTTTATGATTTTGAAGACGGCGATGAACTGATTCTTTTTTCTGATGGTGTTATTGATATCAAAAATGATGAGGATGAATATTATGGCCGCGAACGTCTTCTGGAAGCGGTAAAAGTGAATATTGAAAAACCGGCGGCTGAGCAGGTTGGTTTTATTGCAAATAATATTTATTCCTTCTGTGCAAACCGGGAACAGACAGACGATCTGACAATTATTGTTTTGAAGAAGTAAAATGCAATTTCCTATAACTCCCTATCTTGAAGATATATGCGTGACCTTGAAAAACTCTCCGTCACGCTTTTTAATTTTGACGGCTGAAACTGCGGCCGGAAAATCAACTGTATTACCACTTGCTTTATTAAAAAACTTTGAGGGAAAAATCCTGATGACGGAGCCGCGTCGTCTAGCGGTATTAGGAGTTTCTAACAGAGTAAGCGAGCTTTGGGAAAAAGAATATTCAGGTAATTTCAAAGAAATTGGTTATAAAATCCATCTGGAAAGTAAGATTTATAACGAGACCCGGCTGGAGTTTGTAACTGAAGCCATTCTTGTAAGACAGCTGCAGAGTGACCCGGCTTTGGAGGATTATCAGGTAATTGTTCTGGATGAATTTCATGAGAGGTCGGTGAATACGGATCTGGCTCTGGCTTTTCTAAAAGAGGCCATGCAGCTTAGGGATGATCTTTTTGTTGTGATTATGTCGGCGACTATTGATACCGGACGGCTGCAGTCTTATCTGGGAAAGAATACGCCAATCGTAAAAATTCCGGGACGGCAGTTTGCGGTGAAGGTGGAATATGAGCCGGAAAAATCTGTGGTAAGTGCAATTCGTACAGCCTTGGATTCTAAGATGGACGGTAATATTCTTGTTTTTCTGCCGGGTATTGCAGACATCAGAAAGGCGCAGGAATCGCTTCTGGAATCGGGTTTATTTGATGCAGATAGTGAAAACGAACTATGTATTCTGCATTCGAGTATTTCTCTGGAAGAGCAGAAAAAGGTTCTGGCAGATTCTGATAAGAGACGGGTAATTCTTTCTTCGGCGATTGCAGAGACTTCTCTTACAGTGCCTGGTGTAACTATTGTAATAGACAGCGGACTTTCCCGTGTAAACCGGCTTGATATAAATACCGGAATGGAAAAGCTCTGCACCGAAAGAGAAAGCGAATTTTCTGCGGAACAGAGAAAGGGTCGTGCGGGCCGTCTTTGCGAAGGAAGCTGCATCCGCCTTTGGGATAAGCATGATCCCAGGGTTAAAGATTTTCCAGCGGAGATTCTAAGGGCAGACCTTCTTCCTCTTGTGCTTGAATGCAGTGAGCGGGGAATTTATTCGGTGGAAGGAATTGACTGGCTGGAAAGTCCTTCGCAGGCAGCCTGGGCTGAATGTAAGAAACTGCTGCAGACACTTGGAATGATTAAAAGTGATGGACGTATTACAGATAAGGGAAAGGCAGCTTTAAGACTTGGCCTTCATCCGCGGCTTGCGGGAATTGCCCTGGAGGCATTTGATACTGATGAGGGAAAATTAAGTCGCGAGGGACAGGAGCTTATATTAAAATTCAGTTCCTATTCGCGTTCTTCTGCAGATTTACAAAAACGCTTTATTACAGATCTGGAGAGAAGATTAAAGGCCTGTAATTATAAAACAGAAGAAAAGTCAGAAGATAAAGCGGAGTTTTTGATTTTAAGCGGATATCCGGACAGGCTTGCAAAAAGAATGAGTGAACCTGGGCTTGACCCCGCAGAATATAAGTTTGCGGGTGGAAGGCAGGCAAGATTATATACAAAGAACCAGGGCAGGTCTCGTAATGCGCCTTTATGGCTTTGTGCTCCTGATGTAATGGCAGGAGAAAAGGAAGCTGTAATATTTGATTTAGTCGAGCTTGATGAGGCAAAAATGACCGAATTTCTTGAAAAACATTGTGAAATTCGGCAAATTTGCTCATTTACTCAAGCGACTTTGCAGAAATTTGAAGAGAAATGTTTTGGCGAAATAGTCCTTTCTTCTAAAAAAATACCGCTTTCTGATGGTGATTATGCTCAGGCCTGGGTAAATGAAATCAAGGAAAAGGGAATAGAATGCCTGCCTCAGGATGACCGGGTAGAAAGCTTTTTATTGAGAGTAGACTTTGTTAACCAGCAAAAAGGAAATAAAGTTGATTTGAATCAGGAGCTTAAAGATAAAGCGGAAGAATGGCTGCTGCCATTTCTGGGTGGTAAAAGTTCTCTTACAGCCGCTACAGTTTATGATGCGCTTTACTGGTACCTTGAAGGAGCAGAAATAGACAGGCTTGCTCCGGAAACTCTTACTCTTGAAAACGGCCGCCGCTGTAAAGTAAAATACGAGAAACAGGCAGAGATACGGCCGGTTATAGAAATCATAATTCAGCGTATTTTTGGTTGTTTTACTACTCCGCAGATTTGCGGAAAAAAAGTTTTATTAAGACTGCTTTCGCCCGCAAGCCGGCCACTGCAGGTGACAGAGGATCTGGAAGGTTTCTGGACGGGAGCTTGGGTAGAAATCTGCAAGGAAATGAAGGGCAGATATCCTAAGCATAACTGGGATTTTAGGGTGGTTGAGAAGGAATAAATATGAATATCATTTTAATACTATTGGGCATTGTTTTTATTGCTTATGATGCAACCCTTATACTGATTAATCCGGGAACCTTCATGGATATTGTGATTTCCTTTACTCATATCTGGCTGGCAGCGGGTGCCTACCTGATTTTTCTGGGAATCTACAGAATAAAGAAAGGACATTCCTTCTGGAGCATCTGGAAGAAATGGATAAAACTAACAGTCATTAGTTTGCTTGCTGTGGGCGCAGTAATTGCAATTATTAATCTGAGCTTTATTCTCAGACCGGAAGTTGTTTCGATTAATGATAAGGCAGAGAATGTAATTCTTCTTGGCGGTGGAATAGACAAGGACGGAAGGCTGCCAAAATCAGTTGTAACCCGTGTAGAAAAAGCAGCTGAATACTTAAAGGCAAATCCTGATTCTTTATGTGTAGTAACTGGCGGAACCTTAAAATGGCTGCCATACGCAGAAGCACCGGAATTAAAAAATCAGCTGGTAAACAGAGGAATTGCCCCTGAGCGTATTCTGGTAGAAGATCAGGCAAAGGATACAATTCAGAATTTTCAATTTAGTGTAAGGATGCTGGCAGAGTACAGGGGACAGACAACTGAGGAAATTTTAAATACTCCAACTGCAGTTGTTACAAGCCGCTTTCATTTACGACGCAGCGAAAGACTTGCCCGCCGATTGGGCTTTAAAAATATAAAGGGCATACCAGCGGCATGCCCTGCAATTTATGTTCCCCACAATTATGTAAGGGAAATCTGTGCTTATGTAAAATTAAATCTCAGGATTTTACTGACAGGAAAACCAGAGAGATTGTCGGGTCAAGCCCGACAATGACACGGGGCGCCCGACAATAACATGCGCATTACTTTCCTAAGGCGGCGGAGCGTTCGCAGGCAGCGGTAACTGCTTCGATAACTGCATTGCGGAAGCCGTTCTTTTCGAGGGCTGCAACTCCTTCAATTGTTGTTCCTGCCGGTGAAGTAACCATATCTTTAAGCTCAGCAGGATGTTTTCCTGTTTCAAGAACCATACCAGCTGAACCATAAACTGTCTGTGCTGCATAAGTGTAAGCCTGCTTTCTAGGCATACCACAGCGTACTGCGGCATCAGCAAGTGCTTCAATAAACATAAATACAAAGGCAGGACCAGAGCCGCTTACGGCAGTAACACAGTCCATCAGTTTTTCCGGGACAATTTCTACTTTGCCGGCCGAACTAAGGATTTCAACAGCAGTATCAGCTTCATTCTGATTGATATCATCACCATAGCTGACTGCAATCATTGCCTCGCCGACCTGAGCACAAACATTAGGCATCATACGAATAAAGCGGGCCAGGGGAGCCATAGACTTAAGCTTTTCAATTTTTACACCGGCAGCCATTGAAATGATAATTGATTTGGCTGGGATTTTGCCTGCGATTTCTGCAAAAACATCGAGAAGAAACTGAGGTTTTACTGCAAGGAAAATATAGTCGCAGTCGAGTACATCTTCGTTATTTGAAACAAAAGCAGCTCCTGTTTCTTCGGCAAATTTTCTTCCCATTTCCCGGTTTTTATCTGTTACTTTAATCTGGCTTACATCATACTTTCTGCAGACCGCGCGCATAATTGCTCCGCCCATCGCACCAGTTCCAATACATCCAATTTTCATAATACTGCCTCTTTAATGTTTTTAATAAATATAGCTCATAATTAATTTAGTGTCGAGGAAATCTCAACCTCAATACTTTGTATTTTGCCATTGCGGGCAAAGAGGTTTGCAGTTTCTTCTGCTGTTAAAGTTTTTCCGTTTTTACCGGAATCTGTAAGCTTATAGATTACAGGAACACCGCACCAGGTAAACTGCAAAGTTCCGGCCTTGCAGCCATTTTCATCCTTTTCAAAGAATTCTGATTTTTTCAAAATCTTTGGAGCGAAAACAGCACAGCCGTCTTTTATATCCAGGCCAAGTTCACCCCAGCGGGTCAAAATCTCTTCTTTTACCTGACCTGTCATACCAGGCTGTTTAGCCCCCTGAAGGTAAGGTGTGTGAGAATAAGGATCTGCCGGGAAGGCACCATAAAGCTCTGGAGTTTTGTTAAAGCTGATTCCTGAACGAATGTCATAATAAGCTTCGGTCAGGGCTTTAATTGTAGCCGGGTCTGCGTTTGCAGAAATTGCGGCAAGAGTGTTTTCCTGAGCGGCAAGCAGCAGCTTTGAAACCATATGCCAGTAAATGCTGCCAAGACCTTCGTAAGCATAGAAGGTACCGCTGCGGCCTGTAAAGCTCTGGTGATTAAAGGTCTTTTCATAAAGGTCCTTGAGAGCGGCCAGCTCCTTGGCATCAGGCTGGGCTTGTGCAGGAAGTGATGCACAGGCTTCTTCGAGGAAGCTGACATTACGGAATTCTCCGTTAAAGTGCCAGATGCCCCTGCAGTCTTTTTGCAAAATTGCGTTTCCGGTTTTTTTGATAAGAGCCTGGAGTGGCGAGACATCAGCTTCGGAAATACAGTTTTTCTCTTCGAAAGAAAGGAGTTCTTTATTAGGGTAGAGCATATAAGAGTTTTGATGAGGCTCGTACATTCTGCTGTTACGGAGTGCTTTAAGAAGATTAAGGGCTTCTTCTGCATTAAGCATACCAGCCGAAAGTGCAGCGACCTGACCTTCCAGCATTTCCTGAAGATTTACAATTTCGATTGCACCTTCATCAAGAAGCTTCATAGTGTTGTAGGCATGATAAAGACCATCACTGCGACGGTTGAGTTCAATAGTTGTTTTGATATGGTCCAGAATTGCAGAAAGGTATGAAATAATATCAGCTTTAGAAATCTTTTCTTCGGAAGTGCCATAACCCTTCTGGTAGAGGCTGATTCGTTCAGCTTCAAAAATCAGGCCTTCGTCGTCTGCGAATTTCTTGCGGAGCTGAGGATTTTTTGCAATCTCTGCAGCTGAAGAATTTTTGTAGAGAGAGCCGAGTTCAGTAAAGCATTTTGCAATATCAGCTGGCAGAGCAAAGGAATCTGCGTTTGAAGATTCAAAGAGTTTAAGCAGAAAATCTACAAAGCGATGCAGGTAATAAAGAGTAACCATAGAAAGTCCGTAACCGGCAAGAGCATTGTTAGCATCATTCCATTCTGGTCGCTGGGTGTTAAGCCAGATTCCACCACCTGGAATGAAATTTGACATTTTTGTAATTACAATCTGAAGGAGCTTTGCGGCCAGAGTAACCAGGGCAACATCGCCGGAACCAGGGATTCCATCTGCTGTTACAAGCTTTGCGTCTGAACCCATTGTGGCAGAACATTCCTTGAGCTTTGAACTGAGTTTATGGTCAAAGGAAATAGAATTACGCGGGTCTGCAAGTATTTCCTTGTAAGATTTGATTCTGTAAGGAACATTAGAGCTTGCATAGATTTTTTCGTTAAGCTCAGAAACAAGCTGTGCTTTATTTGATTTTGCATAAACCTCCAGCAGCTTCTGGAGATAAATTACCTGATGGTCGCCCCAGTAACCGATTTGAGCCCATGGATCATCCGGATCTGGAATTTCCCAGTCGATTCCTTCGCGGGAAATACGGTATGGATTAAAGCCGTCGATTGTCATGGCGTTAAGGAATTTGGCCGTCATATTTTTGATATACTGAGGATAAGACCAGGCAAGGGCCTCCCAGTTCTGGAAAATATCGCGCCAGTTGCCTTCGTAATTTAACAGAGGATTTCCTTCATTGTCGCGCAGCTGAATATTAAAGCGGTTCCATGGGCGGCTAGGATCGCCGTGGCGGCGGCTGAAGGTAAGAGGCATATATTCGTAGAAGAGTCGTGAAAGCTGAGGATTTTTAAGCAAAAGAACAGACGCTTCGAGGTCGCTGTAATTTACAATTTCGCCGTTCAGTCCGGCTATAGATTTTTCTGCAAGCGGAAGCAGAGCTGTATTTCTTTGATTTACGAATTTTATAAAATCGTGGAGGTTAATTTTTCCGAGATTTGAGAAGAAACCACCGCGCATAATATTGAACATTACGTTTTCTGAATGGTGCACGCAGGTCATTGTTTCGGCAGTTTGCTGGAGACCGTCGGCCTCGGCGATGTAGTTTTCCATAAGTTTTTTGCCGTTTGCTATGTCCTGTTCGAGGGCGGCGGTGAGGGTAGAGCGGCTGGAAAGTTCATTTTTGAGGGCGGCGACTTTGATGGCATCGAGATGGGTGTCGAAAACCTGGTACCAGACGGATTGTCCGGTCGAGCCGGTCAATGTTAATTCTTTACAGATATAGGCGGCGGCGCGCTTTCCTTTTACTACATCTACATTTTCGACTTTTCCTTTTTCTGTAAATTGCTCCGGTGCATCTGTTGCAAGCAATAATTCATCTTCTGTGTTGAACCAGCAGGTGTTCGCAAAAAGCCCTTCGCTTGGTTCTGCCTTGTCTGTAACGATAGAGGAAAGCAGGAAAAGAGCCAGTTTTGATTCTTTATCGAGGTCGGTTTTCTTGTAAGCATCCAGAAGTACACTTTTACTGTTCTGGAAATCTGCGGTTACACAGGCTGGTAAAATGTTGCGGCAGCCGTCGAGTACCTTTACTTGCAGGGGTTTATCTGAAAGGTTTGTGATTATGCTGGTCTTTACAAGTCCGTATTTTGGAGAAGAGGTCCAGCCATAACGGAAAGAAAGCTGCAGGTCATTATTGATTTCTTCGAACCAGACTTCGGTGCCTGCGGCATTTTTATATATATTTCTTGATATGTTTTTTTCAAAAGCACGACGGAGGGCAGGGCTTGCGCTGAGAGTTGCAAAGGGTTCCCAGAGGGTGGCGCTGGCCAGGCCCTTTGTTTTATCTTCTATTCGGATGGCGGTGTATGAGCCGGTGTAGCTTTTAGCATCACTTACTTTGTCTGCTGTGTAATAAGGAAAAAGGGCATGGTCGCAGTCTATTCTACCGGCTGTGATTCCTCCCTGGGCCCAGCAGAAATTCCAGATATCGGACGCACTTGTGATTGTCATAAAGAAATCATCCATGCAGTCGTAATTTTCGATTTTGTAAAACTGTTCTCCGTTAAGGGTGGTAAAATAACCTTTTGCTTTTTTCATAAAAACTCCTGTATTTTTAGAGTAAAACAAGAAGAGTTATAAATCAATAAGGTAACACACTGTCACAAAGGGGCACAGCGAAAATGGCCCCGCAACTTGATAGTAAATGGTCTCTATTTTATAATTTTATTGATTATGACGAATGAACTAAAAAAGAAGCTCAGGCAACTGGCAGATAAATATGAAGTCTCAAGCTTTTGCGATGAGGACCCTTCTCAGTTTTTGAAATGGTATGAACCGGAGAAGGGACGGGGAAGTATTGCCGATGTAGAGCTGGCTTCTTTTATTGCGGCTATGCTTGCCTTTGGAAACAGAAAGCAGTTTATTCCAAGGATTCGAAGTATATTGGAAACTTCCGACCGTTCGTTAGGAAGTATTTCTGCCTGGCTGAAAGCTGGGGCTTTTTGTAAAGATTTCCCGAAAGGTGAGGAAAAATTTTACCGCTTTTATTCTTATGATGATATGCAGATTTTTTTTGACGAGCTCGCGGGGATTCTGGAACAGGCCGGAAGTTTGGGCGAGTACTTTGAGTTGAAAATGAAGGAGGGGGGCGTTACGGGGGGCGAGCCACCCGTTAGAAGGGGTAGCGGAAGACCGCGGAGCGGGCTGGAGCGAGGGGGAGACTTCCCCCACCTTTATGAAAAAATATCTGAAGCTTTTCCAAAATCTGCAATAGTACCAAAGGGACGTGGGTCGGCAAATAAAAGAATTCACATGTTTTTGCGGTGGATGGTAAGACGAGGGTCTGCTGTGGACCTGGGACTCTGGCAATGGGCGGATCCGGCTGAGCTTTTGATTCCACTGGACGTTCACGTAATGCAGGAGGCAGCGAAAATGGGGATTATACCGGAGGGGGCTGCGGCATCGCGTAAAACTGCAGAATTACTGACGGCCGCATTAAACGAAGTTTTCCCGGGCGATCCCTGCCGCGGCGACTTTGCCCTTTTCGGCCTCGGCGTAGATGTGATATAATACCACGAGAATTCCCCAGGAGGTTAAAGCCATTATGGCTGATCTTTCAATCAGATTTTATTCAGACGTCCTCAAGCGTGACGTTTCATTTTTAATGCAGATTCCAAACGATATTCGAAGAGACTTTCCCCGCAACGACCTCAAGTGTGAAGATCGTCCGATGAAAACTTTGTTTTTGTTACACGGATATAGCGGAGCTTCCTTTAACTGGGTTCCGGGAAATCTTGCCGAGCAGTATAATTTTGCAGTCGTAATTCCAAGCGGCGAAAATTCTTTCTGGATTGACGGTCCCGCTACCGGTCGTCAGTTTGCAACCTTCCTGGGAGTTGAGCTTCTGGAATATGTTCGCAAAACCTTCCATCTTGCAATGTCAGCAGATGACACATATCTTATGGGTTTTTCAATGGGCGGCTTTGGTGCCCTTCACACAGCCTTTGCTTATCCGGATAAGTTTGGTAAAGCAATAGCGCTTTCTTCAGCCCTGATTCACAATGAAGTTGCAAAAATGAAGGAAGGCGAGGGTAACCCTATTGCAAATTATGATTACTACAGAATGTGCTTCGGTGACCCTGCAAAGCTTCTTGAAAGCGACAATAATCCTGAATATCTCTTGAAAAAACTCAAGGCAGCCGGAACAAAGATTCCAGAAATTTTCATGGCCTGCGGCACAGAAGACTTCCTCCTCGAACGTAACCGCGAGTTCCATAAATTCCTGGAAGACCAGGGCGTTCCACACACATACAAAGAAGGTCCTGGAATTCACGATATGAAGTTCTGGCAGGAATGGGCCGAAAAGTTTATTCCTGAAGCTTTTGCCGCCAGATAAGGAATTCACAATATGAAAATAGCATTTTTTGATACACGTTCTTACGATAAGGCTTCGTTTACAAAGGCGAATAAGGACGGCGGAACTGACGGTTCCCATCCCTATAATTATGAAATTGATTTCCGCGATTTTAAGCTGAATGAAAATACAGCGATGACCGCACAGGGCTTTGACGCGGTTTGCGTTTTTGTAAATGATGTTGTGAATGCAGAAGTTATAGGTGTGCTGAAAAAATGCGGCGTAAAGCTTATTGCCCTGCGTTGTGCCGGTTTTAATAATGTTGATTTGAAGGCGGCTGCAGAGGCGGGTATTAAAGTTGTTCGTGTTCCGGCTTATTCGCCTTATGCGGTTGCTGAGCACGGAGC